>Ga0209487_1000910_pt1 | contig 25920 bp, 24 predicted proteins | sample Poulit2012_FD_187524 | JGI IMG/M metagenome (GOLD analysis project Ga0209487, IMG submission 187524) | Agricultural soil microbial communities from Georgia to study Nitrogen management - Poultry litter 2012 (SPAdes) (version 2) | ecosystem: Environmental > Terrestrial > Soil > Agricultural land...
TGAGCTCACACAGACCGAAGGTGGCGCGGCCGCCATCCCGTCGCTCATTTCGGGTGATGTCGATATCCTCTACAGCAACTACACGTCCATCCTGCTGGCTGCAGAGCAAGGGCTGCCGGTAGCCCTTGTAGCTGGCAACGATGTGGCCAAAGATGACCACGGGATTTTTGTCCCGGAAGACTCCGACATCGAAGACTTTGCCGATCTTGAGGGCAAGAGCTTTGCTGTCAATAACCTCCAAAACATCGGGACTGTCTCGGTCTACGCTCAATTAGAGGAACTTGGCCTGAGTCCAGACAGCGTCGATCTTGTAGAAATGCCGAACCCTGACATGGCCCCGGCGGTGGCCAATGGCAACGTTGATGCGATCTGGCAGGTCGAACCATTCCAAACCATCGCCAAACAATCGGGGCTGAAGCGCATTGGCGACATGTTTACCGGACCAGCGACTGACATGCCGGTCGGTGGCTGGGTGACGACCCGAGAATTCGCAGAAAAGCATCCCGAAGTCATTGCGGCATTCCGCGAAGCATTAGCTCAGTCATCCAATGACCTGCAAGACAACCACGATCTGCATCTCGAACTTGTCCCGCAATACACCGAGATCGATGACAGCGTGGCAGAAGAACTGACCCTACCGCACTACGACGCCGAACTGAATGTCGAAGCACTGCAGTACGGGGCAGATCTGATGGAGAAATACGGCATCACCTCAGGCCCGTTAGACGTCGCTGAGCTGGTCATCGATTAACAACATTCGACGGAATAACGTTATGAATGGAGGCGGTGCATCGAGCTTCGATGCACCGCCTCCCTCATTTTCACGGTTGATCTGCCACAGTTCGTGACACTGGGGCCGCGTTGCGAGTGCCCTTTGCGTCGTTACGCTTGTGATGGGTCACAATGAACATATGTTTGATCTCAATCTTCTGAGAGTATTAGCAGCGGTGATAGAACAAGGCTCGATCACCGCAGCCGCGGAACAGTTACAGATGAGCCAGCCGGCAGTCTCACAGAGCATCAAAAGATTACGCAAAGTCGTGCGTGACGAGCTGTTCGTTAAACAAGGACGTGGCATTGCCCCGACCCGGGTTGCACTGCAGCTCTACCGTGACACCTCAGAACACGTCCACCGCACAGATGCAGCTGTGCGAGGGCTGGTCGCATTCGATCCTCACACTACGACGGCAACCTTTCGGATCGCACTGACCGATATCGGTCAACAGGTCTTCCTGCCCGATTTGAGCCAGGTCTTGCGCTCGCGTGCCCCGCAAGCACGCCTGGAGGTCATCGGGCCGAATACGGAAAAAGTGGCAGACCAGCTCGAAACCGGACAATTAGACGTGGCGATCCTCTCCACCGGCTTGGAGGATGGAATAGCTTCGGCGGTGCTGCACATCGGCCACTATCTTTGCATTGCTCGAAAAGGACTTTTCACCTCGCCCGGACCCAACCTTCGCCAATTGAAAGAGCATCCCAGGGTCGCAGTGACAACCTTTACCGGGCACACCTTGATGGAAAAACACCTCAAACCTATTCCACCGGGCTCGATTGTGGTCAGCACGTTTAGTGCCATTCAAGACTTAGTGGCATCGACCGACCTCGTCGCGTTCGTGCCCGAAGACCTCGTCAATACTTGGCATAGGCGCGATGCACTCGACATATGGACTATCCATGAGGTCGAAACGAGAACCGAAGTGCGAGCCTATTTCGCGAAATCACCAAAATCCAGTGCCTCAGCCTGGTTTGTCAATCAGGTAATCGAAACACTCCGCGATCCAACCCTCTCGGAAACATAAGCATTGCTTATGCAACAGATCATAATTTATTCGTAGACGAAGTGTGACGTACATCATAGATTGAATCTATGGGTAGAAAACTTATGTCACAGCATCTCGTGCAAATATCTTCATCACCTCATCAGCGCCACAAACTTTACCGATCATTGACTGCAGGACTCACTGGGAGCGTTCTCGCGGTGACATTAGCCGCTTGCAACAGTGGCACCGATGCCAGCCAAAATGGCGGCTCAGGTGAAGAGCAAGAACTCCAAGAAGTAACGGTCGGGGCGATTGCGATCGCTGACGTCGCCCCACTACATCTGGCAGTACAAGAAGGTTTCTTCGAAGAAGAAGGTTTAGATGTAGAAATCGTGGAGACCACCGGTGGTGCTGTTTCCCTACCGGGTGTCGTGGCCGGTGACTACGATTTCGCCTTCCTCAATGTCGCATCCTTGATGATTGCCAGAGACCAGGGTCTCGACGTTGAATTCATCGCCAATGGCACAACGACCACCGGAGAACCCGGCGCCGATAACATCGGGATCGTTGTTGCTCCCGATTCAGACATTGAAACAACCGCCGATCTTAAGCAGTCCACGTCGAATCAGCTCAATAACATTGGTGACATTGCGACACGGCTGGCCGTGGATAACGCAGGCGGAGATGGCGGGGATATTGAATTCCTTGAATTAGCCTTTGGTGAGGCCCAAGCAGCGGTAGAAAACGGCAATGTCGAAGCGGCTCTGCTCGCAGAACCCTATCTCACCCAGGCCCAGGACGCAGGTCTCAAAGTGGTTTCCTCACCGTACGCCGAAGCCCACCCGGAACTCGATACCGGCGGGTACTTCACACGCTCTGAAACCGTTGAAGAAGACCCTGAGGTCGTTGAGGGTTTCCGCAACGCGATCAATCGCGCTTTAGAATACGCCGATCAGAATCCGGATGCCGTGCGGGAAATCGTAGCCACGTATACCGAAATCGACGAAGAAATTCTGCAGCGTATTCAACTGCCACGGTTCAAACCAGATTTCACTCGAGAAGGCCTACAGGACCTGGGACGTTCTGCCAAAGAATACGGCTACATCAAAGAAGAACCAGACCTCAATGCGCTGCTACCCGAGCAGTAAGTTCCTGCGAGCACAGTAATGTCACACGGTTATATGAAGAGGAAAGCATGAAAGTTAGTCAAGCAGTAGGTCAAACGATTGCTCGGATGGGGGCGGCCCATGTTTTTGGCGTCGTCGGCTCAGGAAATTTTCGAGCAACAAATGCGTTATTAGAAACCCCTGATCCCGATGGACGACGACCTGAATTTACCGCGAGCCGGCATGAAATGGGTGCCGCTTGCATGGCCGATGCCTATACACGAGCCACAGGGAAGCTATCGGTCGTCACCGTGCATCAAGGATGCGGACTGTCCAATGCACTGACCGGCATCGGTGAGGCGGTCAAAGCCCATACGCCGCTGTTAATTATTTCCGGTGACACTCCTGGCGGGGACTACGGCTCCAACTTTTGGATCGACCAGGACACGGTCATCGAAGGCATGGGTGCCATTGCTGAACGGCTACATTCACCGCAACGTGCCGTCACGGACACGATCCGAGCCATCACGCGCGCCCAAATACAACGTGTTCCTGTGGTGTTATCGATGCCGTTGGATATTCAAGAAGCAGAACTACCCGCCGAGCAGGAGCAGCTCTTAACGACTGTCGCCCCGCCCGAACTGCCAGCACCCGCTGTTGCCTCACCCGGTGCTGTTTCAACGGTGACCGATATGTTGGCCAAAGCGCAACGTCCTGTGATTCTGGCCGGACGTGGTGGCGCACACGCCGTAGAACCGTTGCGTCAGGTCGCCGAACTGTCCGGAGCGTTACTCACGACCTCGGCGGTTGGCCGCGGACTATTCCATGAGGATCCCTGGCATATGGACGCCATGGGAGGTTTCGCTACGGATGGCGCAGCCGAGCTGTTTGCGGAAGCGGATTTGCTCGTGGTGTTTGGGGCCGCCCTGAATCGTTGGACCACCCGAGACGGCTCGCTGCTCCAAAACAAGACAGTGGTTCAGATCGATGACAGCTCCTCCGCCTTCGGCAAGCACTATCCGGTGAACATGACCGTGCTCGGAGATACTCGACTCACCGCCGAAGCAATCCAGCAAGAACTCAACGACTGTCTCAACGGCACACCAAGGACCGGTTACCGGACGCCAGAAGTGCAAGAGCGTCTGAAGGCGTCTTTGCATTGGCGTGAGCAAGCTTATGAGGATAATTCGGAACCAGCGAGTGCCTCGCACCAAGGAAAAATCGATCCGCGCACGCTGACCAATATGCTCGATGAGATGCTACCCATGGAACGCGTGGTGGCTCCCGACGGTGGGAACTTTAATGCTTATCCGGCCATGCACTTTCGAGTACCAGACAATCTCGGTTATAGCCTGTCACTCGGATTTCAATCCATCGGTCTAGCAATCTCCACAGCGCTTGGGGCAGCGTTTGCCTTGCCCGAACGCATTGCCATCGCGGGGGTCGGAGATGGTGGCTTCATGATGTCTCACGTCGAACTCGATACGGCGGTTCGTCACAAGATCCCCCTGGTAGTTGTGGTCTATAACGACGACGCGTATAGCGCCGAGGTCCACCATTTCGGTGGTGAAACCGACAATTTATCCACGGTCGTCTTCCCAGAAACCGACATCGCAGCAATTGCTCGCGGATACGGGTGCGAGGCCCTCACCGTACGGCAAGCCGCCGATCTAGAAGCCGTCAAAGACTGGGTAGATGGTCCCCGAGACCGGCCACTCGTCATCGATGCAAAGATCACTTCATTCCCGTCGTGGGTCTTAGCCCACAGTTTCGCAGATCACGAATAACTCACCGCATAGCAATGCGCGACGTTCCCAAGTTTCGGAACGCCGCGCATTGCTATGACCTCTACCTTCGGCGGGGTGACAACTTCGTTAGACGAACGCGGAATAGCCGGTGATCGCCCGGCCAACAATTAAGGCGTTGACCTCGCGCGTCCCTTCAAAGGTGTACAGCGATTCAGCATCTGCGAAGTGTCGGGCAAGGTTGTAATCCAGCAGGATACCGTTGCCTCCTGCTATTTCCCGACCCAGCGCGACGGTCTCACGCATCCGGTCGCATACCCACATCTTTGCCAGGGCAGCATCTTCGTCTCGACATGCACCACGGTCCTGCAGCTCGCTGAGTCGCACTGCGATACTCAGCGAAGCAGACGCATTCCCCAGGATTCGCGTCAATTTTTCCTGGATCAGCTGGAAGCTGGCAATGGGTCGACCAAATTGTTCGCGTTGCTTCGCATATTCCAGGGCTGCTTCATAGACCCCGGCCTGTAAGCCAGCTGCATTCCACACAACGTCGGGGCGCAGTGTGCGGAAAATCCGGTTAATGTCGTCGAAAGAATTCACCCGTTGCAGCCGATAACTATCAGGCACACGAACGTCGGTGAGGTCGATATTGGCGTTATTGACCATCCGGACGGATGTTTTGCCTTCGATTTTCGACAGGTGTACGCCCGGATCGTCGGTTCTGGCAAGGAAAATCTTCGCCTGGCCATCGGCTACGTCTTTTGCAACCACCGCGATGTACTCAGATAATGCGGCATTACCAATCCAGCGTTTTTTGCCGTTGAGAATCCAGGTGCCATTTTCGAACCGAGCAGTTGTCTCCAGACCCCGTGCGACGTCAGAACCATGGTCCGGCTCGGTCAGAGCAAAGCAGCCTGTCATGGAGAAATCCGCGATGGCGGCATCCCAGCGTGCTACTTGCTCTGGGCTTCCGCCGTCGCGTACCACGGTGCGGAACATACCAACCTGGCCGCCGAATAATATGCCCAATGAGCTGTCGGTTCTCGACAACTCATAGTTTCGGAATCCGATGAATAATCCGCGCGGTGTTTCTCCGGCGACTCGGAGTTCTTCAGGATCGACCAGATCAAGACTGGCCAGTCCCTCTCTGAGATGTACTGGGGTTTCACCTCGTTCCCAGTAGTCATTAATCACCGGGGTGGCTTCTTCTTCAAGAAAGGTCCGTAGCCGTTTCAGCACGGTTCGTTCGGCCTCGGTCAGCTGCTGTTCGAAACCCCAAACATCAGCCGCGTAGAGTTTTGATTCGAGAGTCGTTTTCATGGAGATACCTCACACCAGCTTGAGCAGACGAGCCGCATTGGACTTAAAGATTTTCTGATTGACCTCGTCGAGTATGCCAAGGCCCGCATAATCTCGCATCCAGCGCTCGGGTTTAATGGCTGGGTAGTCAGAGGCAAATAACATCTTGTCTTGTAAATAGGTTCGGGCTGCTTGGACGAGTTTGGGCTCGAAATATTTTGGCGACCACCCCGACAGATCGATCCATACATTGGCTTTATGCGTGGCAATTGCGATCGCTTCATCCTGCCATGGCACTGAAGGGTGCGCCATGACAATGGGCAAGTGCGGGTGACGCGCTGCGAGGTCATCAAGATACATCGGGTTGGATAGTGATAAGCGGATGCCAAAGCCACCGGGCATCCCGGCGCCGATTCCCGTCTGGCCGGTATGAAAGATGACCGGTAGACCATAGGTTTCCAGCTGGGTGAACAGGGGCAAGAACTGCTCGTCATTGGGTGCAAAACCCTGGGTGCTGGGGTGGAATTTGAATCCTCGCACACCATAGTCCTCGACCAAGGTTCGGGCTTTGGCTACCGCTTTTTCACCCTGCAAGGGATCGACACTGCCAAATGGGATGAGCACGTCATTATTCCGTGCGGCACCGCAGGCTATTTCCTGGCTACTATTGGGCGGGGTTTTCATATTGGTTTCAGAATCGACAGTGAAGACCACCGCTGCCATCGATAACTGCCGATAATAGTCCGCGATTTCATCGATCGTTGGGGACGGCCCGGTGCGCTTGAAATAAGCATCTGCAGCGTCGAGGAGTGGCTTCGGTAGTGCTGCATGCCCGTTATCGTCTGCTTCGATATGCACGTGGGTGTCGATCGCAGTGACCGCATCGAGGTTAATATTGGGTTCGTACACGGGTGTACTCCTAGCTTGCTGCTGCGACGCTGGATTTGATGGTACGCATATCCAGCTTTCCTGTCGGGCCACGATCCAGGCTGTCACGCAAGATGATTTGTCTCGGCTTCTTATAGCCCGCCAGACGTTGTCCCACGAAGTCGAGAATGTCATCTGCGGAGACCTCGTCGATATTGTCGACGGCGATCATGGCCACCACGCGCTCTCCCCAGCGCTCATCGGCGACACCAAATACCACGGCGTCTTGGACAGCGGGATGGGCTAGGAGCACTTCTTCAACTTCAGCGGGAAACACCTTCTCGCCACCGGTGTTCACGACCGAAGAGCCGCGCCCCAGCAGCTCGATATAGCGGTCGGCTTCCACTTTGACGTGGTCTCCCGGCATCACATACCTGGTGCCGTTGAGGACCGGATACGTCTCCTGCGTCTTCTTTTCGTCCTTGTAATATCCCCTGGGTAGAGCACCACGGTAACCCAAAATGCCATAGGCTCCGGGCTGGTCTTGAACTTCATTGAGCGCATCGTCTAAGACGACGGCGTCGGGAGTTAACTGGAACCGAGTGGGCAGGTCCGCTGCACTGCGAGTAATCCCCATCGCGTAGGGTCCACCTTCAGTCGACGCGAGGATATCGATGATCGTGACTTGACCTAAACCATGAATACGAGCTTTGGTTTCATCGCTAAAACGCATGCCGGAACTCATGGCCGAAGTCAGGCTGCTGGATTGGGGAGACGTCGCATACTTATCCCAGGCATCCATCAGCGGGATCGCCACCGCATCGCCGGCAACGATGATGCGAGTGACCTTTTCCTGCTCGATAGTTTCCACCGCTATCCGCGTGTCCAAGCTTGGTGATGGCAACATCACCACGGTTCCACCCAAAAGGAAGGTATTCATCGCAGTAAATAATGCGGTCGCGTGAATAAAGGGTGCCAAGGCGAACATGACGGTTGGTTCAAGCGATGGGTCTTGCGCGATGGCGACGACTTCTGCTGGAGTGTTGGGATTCTCGAGACCAAGTGCCCCGTAGGTGGAAAACATCTGGATCTCTAATAGATCGGGTTCATCCCACACCACGGCCTTGGGCAAACCAGTGGTCCCGCCGGTGTAGACCATCAAGGTGCCATCAGTCGTCGGTGCCTCGGTCGCATCAACTGGCTCAAAATCGGTGAGGGAGTCATAGGCAATTGCCTGGGTCAATCCGGGATGGTTGTCATCGATTTCGATCAACACCCCCGGAAGAGATTCCGGCCGGATGTCTCTCACTGTGTCGGCCAATGAGGCCGGGTAGAGCACAGCAGCGGCTTCGCAATTATCTAATAATGCGGCGACCTCACCTGCCCGATATCTGAAATTGATAGACACCGGGACGGCTCCGATTTTCAATGCCCCATAGAACGCCGTCAGATATTCGGCGCGGTTATACATATAAAATGCGATCGTATCGCCTGCTGCAATACCCTGCTGCCGAAGCAAGGAGGCAAATCGTGCGGCGTGATCCTCGAATGCTCTGTAGCTGAGTCGCTGCTGTCCCGCGACAATCGCCGTACGATCTGGAACGGCTTGCGCAACAAGCTGCCAAAGTGCTGCATAACTACCACGCATAATGTCTCCTGTATTTCCGCGACGAACTAAGCAGTCTGGGTTTCTGGTGCTGGCCGTGGGATCGGTCCGCTTGGTTGTGCGTGTTCTTGCATGCTGTGTGACCATGCCGCGTCGATGCCTGCTGCTGACCACCCACCTTCTTGAACTTCATTGACTAACTCTGTTGGGTGCGAGTACAGCGTGAGGCGATCCCCACCGATACCGATCGCTTGTCCGGTGACATGTGCCGAGGCATCCGAAACCAGCCATTCCAACAATGGTGCGACGTCTTCTGGACTGCCAAGGGCGTGTTCTTGGCGTGCCAGTGGGGGGAGGTCTTGACCCTGTTCGAATTGTTCTGCCCAGTCTTTATACATCGGGATGGTCGCCGTCATGGCGGTCATGGCGGTAGGGACTACCGCGTTGGCCGTAATCTTGTCGCGTGCCAATTCCATCGACCAAGTGCGTGCCATTGCGACCAGCCCCGCTTTGGCAGCCGCATAGTTACTCTGACCAAAGCTGCCGAGCTGGCCGGCTGGTGAACCGATGACAATCAGACGACCCCCGGTACCTTGTTCTCGCAGGTGACGAATCGCTTCACGACCACACAGGAAGGTGCCACGCAGGTGGGTTCTGATCACGAGATCAAAGTCCTCGTCGCTCATTTTCCATGAGACGCGGTCGCGCAAGACCCCGGCGTTGGCGATAAGTGCGTCCAACCGGCCAAATGCTGACACCGCGGCTGAGACCAGCTGTTGGGCGACTTCGCTGTCTCCTACCGGCGCGACAACGGAAACCGCGGAGCCACCGGCAGCAAGAATCTCATCTGTCGTGGCTTGGGCTGCGTCAGCATCCATATCGTTGACCACGATGGACGCGCCACGTTTGGCTAACCACAGCGCATAGGCTCGACCTAAGCCTCGGCCACTTCCGGTGATAATGACGGCTTTTCCGGTCAGGTCATATCCATTTTCGATGTTCATTAGCTGTAATACCTCAATACTAGTTCTGCCACGCATGCTGGCTTGGGGTTGTCTTGTACCTCGAAGACGACGTCCACGAGGAGCTGATAGCCGCCGGCAATTTCTTCTACTTTTTTCAGGTTGCCCTGAAGTCGTATGCTGCTATCCACGGGAACCGGGGCTGGAAACCGTAAATGATTCAGCCCGTAATTCACCCCGGTTGTGAAACCGGTGATGGTGAAAACTTCTGCCATCAACGGCACGACCCGACTCAGGGTGAGATACCCGTGGGCGACGGTTTGGCCAAACGGGCTCTTCGCTCCAGCTTCCGGGTCGACGTGAATGGGATTGTGATCGCCAGAGACGTTTGCGTAGTCCTGGACGTCGGTTTGGCTCAGTTGTTGCCATGACGACGGTCCAAATGAGTGGCCTTCAAAATTCGGTAAATCCGCTATGTCAATGACAAGTCGATTTTGTACTTGTGATGAGGACATCGTCATCCTAGTGCTGAGAAAAATGTGGTTATCGCCCGGTTTTATATCAGGCTACCTGAAACTATATTGTGTGATCGTGCACATATTGTCAAGTGATGATTTCAACTCTTGAGGTAATTAACTAATGGCGCATCGACTCGAACACACAACCGACGGCAGGACGGCATGTCAGCGTGGCAGGTCACGCAGTGCTCGACGAGCTGTGCGCAGGTACCTTGCGAAGTCTTTCCGCTCTTGTGGGGTGAATGCGGCCAAGAGCTTGTCTTCGAGCTCATCCATCGCCGATCGAGCTGCTCGCAGGGTCGCATGCCCCGTATCAGTCAGATATAAGCGGAATCGCCGCATGTTCTCAGGATCCCGCTCCCGTCGAATGTATTCGGCTTCCAAGAGCACTGCAATATTCTCAGCCATGGTCTGGGCGCGAACAAAAGATCGCCGAGCCAATTCTGAAGAGGTAATGCCGGGCCACCGCTCCAAGACTGCCAATGCAGTAAATTGCGCTGCGGTCAGGCCAGCTTGCTGCGCGACTTCCTCGGTGGGAACTCGCAAACCCAGTTCAATTTGTTTGACTGTGTAAATAAACCAACCAGAGGTCAGATCCTGGACTGCATCCCCCGAGCTACTGGACTCTTGAGCCGATGTCATGCGCTTTCACTCCTCTATGGGATACCCGGCATCCCTCGTTGTCACGTCAACAATACCGCCCGATAGATACATGGCGTTTGCATAGCCGAGCAATGCTGCCGCAAGTCTTTAGCTCAATTGCCCCGCTAGCCATCGCCTCCTACTGCGATGAGCCGAAGAAGAAGCCGTCTGAAATTGGATTCTCCTCTACGAATCCATATTTGACCATCAGCTCAGCAAGCTCCTCGATTTGTTTGGTAGGAATCGCGGCATCGTGACTTTCAAGCTCCGATGCGATCTCTGCGACCTCCTTGGGTGCGTCCATAAATTCCATGACCGCTTCCATTGCGCCTTCTTCGTCACTTGCAAAAGCCGTGAGCGTCTCATCGAGAGCAGCTTGATAGCGTTCCACGAGTTCAGGATTCTCATCGACGAGGTCTCCAGTGACAAAACTGACCACCGTCGGCATCCCTGAAATGATCTGATTTGGGTGACCCAAGAGCTTGTAGCCATCACTTTCCAGCGCATTATGCAAGAACGGCTCCGGCAGCCAGACGGCATCGACATTGCCACGTTCTAGTTGCGATTCCATGTCAGGAAAATTGAGCTCCACAAAATTTACCCGCTCAGGGTCCCCGCCGTCTTGATCAACGGATTCCATAATGGTCAGATCCCCTTGCCCTCGCAGGGCATTAACCGCAACTTCGGCACCTTCAAGGTCAGCCCATGTCTCAATGCCGGAATCAGCTTTCACAACCACACCATTGACGTCATGGCCTTCGGGCAAGGATTGCTGATACCCACTCACGACTCTCATATCCAGGCCCTGGTCGACGGCGAGCAATAGGTTCGACACGTTGCCGATGACCACATCCATGTCCCCGGTTTGGAGTGCCGGCAGCATCTCGGCCCCACCGGAGCTGGCTTGAGCGGTCACCTCGAGGCCATGTTCCTCAAAAATGCCGTGCTCAATGCCATACGGAATGGCCGCATAGGCCGCGATAGGGATGACCCCCACTGTGAGTTGGTCCAGCTCCCCTTCGGCAGCAGCCTCTGGCTCATCACTGGAACACGCCACTAGAGACAGCGCAAGCAAAGTCGCCGACGTGATCGTTAGTGTTTTTCTGAAATTCATTGCAAACCCCTTTGTGAGTTTTGACGCGTGTCGCCCTGTAGCACCTTCCGCATAATGCGAAGGCGCCTATCACTAAGCACCACGAGTGAGGAGTGTCCTCGCAAAACTGCGATGCGCTCGTGACACCGCAGGAGGACGTCGTGATCCACTAGATATGTAATTCAGATCACACTCTATGTTAACGAGTTTCAGGCTACCTGAAGACGGTTCTTTGTTGTAGTGCTCACGCGACATTTGTCCTAGAGTCACGGACCAGCACCATGAGGGAACCTACAAAGCCATGAGTCACTCGAAGATGACAGTGCGATCACCGTCGAGCAGGACACGGTGCTCGGTGTGCCACTGAACTGCTTGCGCCAAGGTGGCGCCCTCCACTGCGCGGCCGCGCTGGACGAAGTCTTGAGCAGTAAGGGCATGGTTGACACGCTGAACACGCTGCTCAATAATCGGCCCCTCGTCGAGATCCGCCGTCACGTAGTGAGCAGTAGCCCCGATCAGTTTCACGCCGCGGTCATGAGCCTGGTGATACGGGCGTGCCCCTTTAAATGAAGGCAAAAACGAGTGATGAATATTGATCGCTCGACCATCGAGCTTCCGAGTCAGGTCATCAGAGAGGATTTGCATATAGCGAGCTAAGACAACCAGCTCAATGTCGTACTGATCGATGATTTGCATAAGACGCGCCTCTGCCTCGGCCTTGTTGTCCGTGCCATCTGCGTGCTTCATGATGGGGATATGCACAAAGGGCACATCGTAGAAATACGCCATGGGCTGCAGGTCGAGGTGATTCGACACAATGACCGGCACTTCCACGGGCAAGGTACCCGAGTGCTGCTGAAATAACAGCTCGTTCATCGTACGACCGTCCTTTGAGACCATGATCAACGTTCGGGTTTTCACGGCGGCGTCGTAGACGTTGGCATCCATGTCGAACTGTTCAACCACATCTGCTATGGCTGCTTCGGTATCTGCCACTGTGCAATCGGTCGTAAACTGCACGCGCATAAAGAAAGTGCCACTATGCGGCGAATCGAACTGTTGAGATTCTGCAATGTCAGCATTGACATTGAGCAGTGCCCCAGTGATTGCATGCACGATCCCAGGTTGATTGGGGCCTGACAGAGTAACAATCAAGCTATTGGAACCAGAAGTCATATCTATTGGCATTCCTTCGCAGTATGTAACGAGACGATTGACGGCTTTGAAGTTCTCTTGCTGCACTATGCAGCGGTGGTTCGGAAGTGCTAACGAGAATGTTGGCTAAGCACCAAAGTTTCCTAGCAGCATGAGCATGATTCAGCTGTGAAGAGTTGCGGCCGACCCAGCGAGTCACCTTGCGACACCGAAGGCTCAGCATGAACAACTGTTGATACGGATGGTCACTACACTGGGTCGGCAATGCGGCGGCGTCTCCAAAAGTTAAGAGACGCCGCCGCTAGTGAATGGTCTAGCTGTGGACTGCTACTTTCTTCCGCCAGCCACCTTCGGTGTATTCACGACGAACAACCTCAGAATATGGGACTGGACTGACGTCGACGCCGACTTCGTACTGACGGTGCGGCATAACGGACAGTTTCTGGGTCTCTTCGGGTTCGCCCCAGACCACTTTGAGCTGTGTGCCGATCTCTACGTCTGGATTGACGATCGCCAGCGACAGACCCCGCTTTTCGTTCCAGCTGTAACCGGTGAACATTGAAACGCCGACGACGTTGCCGGCTTCGTCAACAATGGAGTCAAAGTTTGACGCACCGTAATTGGCATTCGGCAGGTCGAAGAACTTATAAGGAAGTTCTTCGTTTTGATACATCGAGGCATGAATGGTCGCAAGATCGTCGCCATCCCACGCCAGTGTGACCTTTTTGCGCTGGGTCGCGGGATCCATCTGTTCTAGTGCGTCCCGGCCAATGAAGTCGTGGTCATATTTGATGAACGAGCCATAGCCGAGTTCCCATGGAGTTGTGTAGTAGCCTTCGACACTGTCGGGCACATATGATCCGGCGACCGCAGAGTTCGCCTCATAACTGTCTGCACCCAGCCACTGACGGTAATCGGCCAGCTTGTCTCCTGTGTAGATGCCAGGAAGTGGTGACGGAATCCAGCCAGACTCCAGGGTGTTGGAGGAGTATGCTCGCGCGCCGGCCGGTTCGAGGCCGAATTCGGCGCCGGCTTCGATGATGGTTTCGCGGATGCGCTCGTAATCTTCATATGGGCCCCACAGTTCCAGACCGGGTGCACCAGCCATACCGTGGCGCAGGGTTCGCACCTGAGTGTCGCCAACGTTCATATAAGACATGTTGAAAAATTTGAGTTTTTCTAATGGACCGCCGTGCAGTTTTTCGATGACATCCCATGCCCGTGGTCCCTGAATCTGGAAGCGCCATTCTTCGCGATGCACGGCCTTACCCATCGGGCGTGAAGGCGAACGTCGGTCAATGACGATGTCGACATTGTATCCGCCGGTCTCAGCGTGGAACATGAGCCAGTTGGCTGCTGGCGATCGTCCAACGTAGACAAACTCTTCTTCAGCTTCGCGAAATAGGATACCGTCACCGATTACGTGACCGTATGGGGTGACCGGAACATACTGCTTGGCTTTGTTGACTGGAAAATTCTCGACCGAGTTAATAGCAGTGTCCGAGATGAGCTTTAGCGCATCTGGGCCTTTAATATACAAGTTGTCCATGTGGTGTGTCTGGTCGAACAGCACAGCGCTTTCACGCCATGCCTGCACTTCTCGGCGCCAGTTCGAGAATTCCGAGGCTACCACTGGATATACATAGGTACCCGCTGGCACATTGCGGAGGTATTCAAGAGGACTGACTGCTTGATTCAGAATTTCCTGCAGATTCGTATTGGACATGGGAACAATCCTTTCAAGGGATCGACAAATTATTCTAAGACCAGGTGGTCTGTCCATGTGAGAATCCCCATCCCACAATCGTGACCTGTCTCACTCCAGTCTAGTTTCAGATCCCATGTCATTCTTGGGCCAAACGGTCGAAACATTCTACGTCTTTTGACGTACCTGATGACGAATTTCAAGGGGCGATGAGTCCCGAATTCACTGCCAACAGTGCGGCTTGAGTCCGGGAGCTCAGGTTCAATTTTCCTAACATATTAGACACGTGCGTGCGAGCCGTCCGTTCACTAATGTGCAGGCGCTTCGCAATTTCTTGATTCGAACAACCCTCGCCCACTAGCATCAGAACGGTCCGTTCGCGATCAGTCAGCGAGGAGATACCACTTGCCGGCGAACTCATCATTTGAGTAAGTTTCTTGGCCATCGAAGTGGCGATGAAGACTTCGTCTCGAACCGCCGCTCGAATAGCTGAAGCAACCTCAAGGGGGCCAGCATCCTTGAGAAGATAGCCTGCCGCTCCTAATTTCATCACGGTATTCATGCGTTCAACTTCGCCGTAACTGGTCAGGATGACGACTTGGACGCCAGGATGTTTTTCGCGCAGGATTTTGAGGGTGCTCACGCCATCTAGTCGAGGCATCAAAAGATCGAGTAACACCACATCCGGGAGGTTTTCGAACGCAGCGAACTCTGCCATTTGCTCGAGTGCATCTTGACCATCGACAGCCTCACCGACGGTTTCCATATCATCGAGCACATCAAGGTAGGCCGCGATACCACGACGTGCTATCGCGTGATCGTCCACGATAAAAACTTTTAATGTATCCTGTTGTTCCCCTGCGGACGTCATCTCAATCTCCTTTAGCATTCTTTATCCATCCAGGGCCGAGTTGTTTCGTTCGTCTTGTTGGACCCTGAGCAGAGCGGGCATCGTTGCACGCACGATAGTTCCTAATGGGGCACCAAAATCAACGGAAAACTCCCCTTGCCACCGTTCAACACGTTCCCGCATAAAACTTAAACCGTTCCCGGAGCTGGGTTGGTGCCGCAGTGACGAGGACTCCGGCTGAGATAACTGATTCTGAGCCGAATTGCCGTTATCTTGCACGGTCAGTGTCATGTTTTGATCAATGGAAATGTGAATGCTGATCTCGCTAGCGGAACTATGTTTCACCGCGTTATGCACCGCTTCAGCTACCACGTGGTAAAGATCCTCAGCAAGCTCGCGTTCTAACATGTCGACTCGCGGGTCGACATGTAAAGAGATTTCTAACCCAGTTTGTCGATGCGTTGTAGATTGCAAGGTATCCAACGCTCGGCGGAATCCACCTTCGTCAATGACGGTGGGCTTCAATTGTGCCACAAGCATCCTGAGATCCTTGAGCACCGACGATGTAATGACTTCTAGATCCCGCGACGTCTCCAAGATTCGCTCCAGCACCTTGGAATCGCGCTTCTGCGCCAAAATGCTCACCGTTTGTGACAGCATCCCCATAGAAAATACTTGTTGTACAACAGAGTCATGGAGGTTTCGTGCCAGCCGCTGACGTTCCTGACGTTGGGCAATCTGGCGTTCTTCATCTAATAATGACGCATAATCAATGGCGAAAGCTGCTTGTTCAGCCATCGAACTCAAAAACGCATAACTGCGGCTATCGACCTTAAAACCAGGAGCGACAAACGCGTTGAGTATGCCCACTGTCTTGCCACGCACAATAATGGGGAATGAAGCAAAATCGCCCCATCGCGGTACACGATGATATTCGTGTAACGGCTCCCATGCCGGGTCTACCATAACCTGCTCGTAACGGTTTTCGATGACCACTGGCTCCGACGTATGGAACGCTTTGAGCATCAGCAGATCAGCACCGCGTTGTTCGCACTGCTTGAGCTTGGCATAGAACGAGCTGCTTTGTGATGCTGGAAAGCCGGCCATGCCCAACATGTGGAGTTTGCCACTAGCATGCTCATTGGTCAGTACCTGAACGCCGACTAACTCATCTGCCTGAACGATTTCCTCCGCCATCGCAGTCAACGTCAGAGGCAACGAGCGTTCTGACGCGAGATTGGCTGTTGTTCGCGTGACTGCCGTTAGATATTGCTCCTGACGTCGAGCATCTGCAAGCTGTTGCTCGAGGTCTCTGATCCGGGCATCACGACGAGCCAGGTCATCCGTATGCATTTCCGATATGCCCATGCAAGTTATCTTCCTTCAAGCTGTGAGGGTTCACGCCTATCGCATCAATCCGCCGCCATCACACACGAGGGTTTGTCCCGTCATCATAGCTGCATCCGCAGAGGCCAGGAATGCAATAGTGCCAGCAATGTCATCTCCTGTCACGAACTCTCGTATGGCCTGTCGATTCATGGTCGATGCAAAAATCTCGTCTGCTGTGTAACGGCGAGTCCCCGGACTGTCGATTTGCGAGGGCAGCACAGCGTTGACGGTCACCCTATGTTCACCGAGCTCATGTGCCATGACCCGAGTTAACCCCAGCAACGCTCCTTTTGAAGCGACATACGCTGGTTGCCTGGAGCTTCCAGTAAAAAATGTACGGGACGCAACATTTATCACCCTGCCCCGCCAGGGACTCGCGATCAGTGCATCATAGGCTGCTTGTACCATCAACAGCGGTCCTACAGCATTCGTTGCATAATACGTGTGCAGTTGGTCTGCCGTAACCTCTCGTAGACTTCTAGGCTCTTCCAATAGTCCCGCATTATTCACCAGGATGTCTACACCACCAAGAGTGTCAATAACCCTTGTCACGGCGTCGTGTACCTGGTGCGGATCTGACACGTCGCAGGTGTGGAATTCCTGCCGCGAAACTAGTGGTGCAGACATCTCACGCACATCGAGGCACACAACATGACTGCCCTCAGCGGCAAGCCTGTCTGCAGTAGCTCTGCCAATGCCCCGGGCTGCTCCAGTAACAATCGAGAAAGTGCCGGACAGTCGCTGAGTAAGCGCTCGCGACTGTCCGGTGACGATTCCCTCAGATGTTTCCACTACTGTTCCTGCGGGTGGGTTGCCAGAGCTTCCACCTCAACATCCATCCAGGGAAATTGCGGGAGTGAAGCAAGAGCGTCGTGAAGTTCAGTGGCCGAACCTGTTTCCCACAGACCTAAAGTGGCTCGTCGGCCAGGGATCCTCCACAGTCTTTTCAAAATGCCGGCTTCACGGAGTTCCATGGCTCGCTGGCGTTCGGCTGTTTTGAGCTCTTTGACGACCTCTGGTGCCATGGTTTCGGGAAGCTGCGTTTCAAAGCGCACCAAGAATTCCATGCTCATGTGTTATCACCCGCAACGATGGTGAGCAGTGTGTCGGCGAGTTCGCCGGGTGCAGTAACCATCGATTCGTGACCAGTGTTCAGCGTGTAGGTGTCCCAACCGGAGTCTTCAGCAATTCGCGCATAGTCCTTAAACACTCGCATCCAATTAATGCTTTCGATGAAGACCCCGGTGACTTTCTCGTGGTTTCCGACTAACGGTAGCTCATCGGTATAGGTCTTCCACGGATGAGGAGTAAGACGCGGGGTCAGCCATTCTAAATCCAGCGGCTCCGTGACCCCGAGTTTTTCCAGTGGTCGCAATGGAATGAGCCAGTCAAATCCTTGTTCGGCTACAGATTGTCGGTAGTGACCGGCAGGACCATCAGGCAACAATTCGATCGCCGGACGGCCGTCACCGATAAAACCGTCTAAATGTACACGACGAGCCAAGCGGTCCGGAATGCGATCAGCCACGCCCGTAATCACTTGGCCCCCATAACTGTGACCTACCAGTGTGACGTCGGAGAGGTCGTAAGTTTCGATATAGCGCACTATGTCTTCGATATGGGTATCGAGCCCCACAGCCGGAGACAAGACGTGGGCTTTATTCGACAATCCGGACAAGGTTGGTGTGTGTACCTCATGTCCTGCACGCTCCAGTAATAGAGCGGTCCGCTGCCAGCACCATCCACCATGCCAGGCACCATGGACTAGTACAAATGTACTCATTGTTCTTCCCCTAAATGTGCGTAGCAGATTTCCTGCCACTGTTTCGATTCGAGTCCTAAACTGCAGCCAGCGCGCGATCTTTCGTGTTCACCGAGTCCGTAGCGAACAATGCCAAAGCAGCCGCAGTGTTTGAGGCGGGTACGTGGTAGGTGTCGTGAACTCTCGTGATGTTATCGCCCAGCGCTCCTCGCATGATGAGCCACATGATCATCTCGATGCCTTCAGAACCTGCTTGTTCGATGTATTCTCCACGAGAAATTGCCGCAAGAGATTGCGGATCGGTTTCAATCTTTTCCATGAAGTTACGGTCGAATTCCTCGTTAATTAGCCCAGCGCGCTCTCCCGACAGCTGATGTGACATGCCGCCAGTACCAAAGACTGCAACTTTAATATCTCTTGGATAGGAAAGGATCGCGCGACCCAGCGCTTCCCCCAGTGCCAGGCAGCGTGCTGCCGTTGGTTGTGGGTATTGCAAGACGTTCACCAGTATCGGCACGACGCGACAAGGCCATGCATCACCCGGATCTGGTGTGTACACCGACAGTGGCACGGTGCAGCCATGGTCGACGTCAAGCTCCTGCAAAGCCGTCATGTCAAAGCCTTCATCAACAAGGTTAACCAGCAGGTGTTCTGAAAGGTCCAGGTCACCTTCGATATTCGGAACGGCGCGCGGCCCATAACCTTCGTCAGCGACGTTATAGCGTTCCGCAGTACCGATCGAGAAGGTAGGGATCATTTCCAGCCCGAGAGCATTTGCATGATCGTTGTACACAACGATCGCCACGTCCGGCTTGTGCTCTGCCATCCATTCGCGAGCGGGCCCGTATCCGTCAAACAGTGGTTTCCAGTATTCGTCTTCGGTCTTGTTATGATCCATCGCAGCACCGATAGATGGTACGTGCGAAGTTGCCAGACCCCAAATGATTTCAGCCAAACTTCCGTCCTCCTGCGCGCAATTCTGCAACGAATTCTTCAGTGGTCATCCCGGTGAACACTCCCCCGAGATCCTGCATGGATTTGCGGTCAATCGCCGCCAATTTAATGATGTAGAAAATTGAAGCTCCGCCTTTTTCGATCATGCTGATCCAGTCACGATCTATAACGGCCTGTTTTTGCTCGTCCGTGAGGTTATAAGCATCGCAATAAGCTGCTTCGTCCAGTTGAAATTTCTCGCGATTCTCAGCGTCTTTGAGGGAGAAGCACATCTTGTTAAGATTCCGACCCAGGTTACTCAGCTTGGTGTCGTAAACATATGCACCCTCAACGACGGGGGTAAGCGTAGACATCGTCCCTACTACTCCTTAAATATGCCTGTGATTGGTCTCACTAATAGACTAGGAACGCTACGCAGCCTTCTGCAGCGGCTAGTGACCTACCTGGGCTACGACAAATGTCTTAGGTGGTTTAGTCAACTGATGCGCGGTATATGCCAACTTTCAGCACAGCCATGGCAATGAAACTCACAGCGGCCAAAATGAATATATAAGTCGCAATCGGCCAGGAGGCGTTAAACGCTGCATACAGACTCGTAGCGATCAATGGCATGAAACCGCCACCGAGAATCGACCCGATTTGGTAGGCAACCGAGGCTCCCGAATAGCGAACTTCGGCAGGGAACAGCTCAGCCACAAGTGCAGCCTGTGGACCGGCCATCAGTGACTGGGCCAAGAGCATTAACGCAAAAGCGATTCCGATGTTATACCAGGCGCCGGTGTCAACCAGCCAGAAGAATGGGAAGGCGAACACGGCTAGCAAGCCAGCGCCCCACAAGAAGATGCGTTTCTGCGAGAACTTATCGGCCAGCACAGCGCCCAGCGCCACGGTGACTAAGTGACATACTGCACCCCAGATAATCAGAGCGAGCATCACATTCTGGGAAACACCATCTGCACCTAAGTTTTCACGGTGTGACAGCATCCACACCGAGTACAGGTAACCCAGTGCGGGCGAGGCAATTGAAATTGCACCCGCCAACAGCACGGTGCCTAGATGGTTTTTCAATAGGTCTAACAGCGGCGCTTTCGCCACCTCATCTTTGGATTGCACTTTCCTAAATGCCGGTGAATCTTCAACTCGCAAACGTATCCATAAGGCGATACCGACTAGCACCGCGCTGAACAAGAACGGAATACGCCAGCCCCACGCTTGGAACATTTCGGGCGCCATGATATTGGTCACCACAATAAAGACGACATTCGAGGCGATAATCCCGATGGGGAGTCCCATCTGCGGGAATGCCCCATAAAGAGCGCGTTTATTGGACGGAGAGTATTCAACCGCCATTAAGACGGCGCCGCCCCATTCGCCACCCACACCCACACCCTGCAGCAGTCGCAAGATGACAAGCATGACCGGGGCCCACATCCCGATGGCCGCATAGTTGGGCAGTAATCCGATACCAACGGTGGCAATCCCCATGAGCATCATGGAGAACATCAGCATGGATTTTCGGCCGATGCGATCTCCATAATGCCCCATGATGACGCCACCGAGCGGACGGGCAATGAATCCCACCGCAAATGTTGCAAACGCCGCTAGGGTTCCGGCCAGCGGGTCGTCTGTCGGGAAGAACTGTGGACCGAAAATTAACGCAGCGGCTGATCCGTATATGAAGAAGTCATACCATTCCACCGCCGTCCCGATGAGGGAAGCACTCAAGACTCGGCGTCGTTCTTTGGGAGTGGGCGCCTGGGGGGAAGGACCGCCCTGGTCGTTATCTGCTGGTTCGGCATTGCCGAGCGAAAGGTTCGTTGTTCTACTCATGTAAAACGTGGCTCCTGGTTCTGACAGAAAAGTAAGAATGCACACGCTCACAACTGGGAAAACATAGCAACATTCACCACACCCTACTGTGAGATACTTCACCAGCATATATCGAGCGGCGTAGAGATGAATTGGGCACAAGACATACATAAATCTGCGACAATTGTCTCGGTCTGAACCCCTCGAATTGTTTGATCTAGAGTGCCCGTACAGTCTTCTTGGAAAGTCCCAATGCACTACCCAATCACGACGGCTATGTCGAGCGCATGAGAACTCAGACTTTTTTCGGTTGAGTATCAGGCATAGGATCGTTAACGAATATAGATCTTCTCCAAGTCACTCGGAATCCGGAATCTGCCCTTGAACTTCGACCCGTCCCGCGTCCAAACGCTCTTAGGAGTCGTCCCAGGGGCAAGATGATGCAAAGCTAGCTGCCGAGCGCCTGCCGAATTTGCCAATTCAATAGCCTGTTTCGGTGAAGAATGCGCCGCATAGTGATGGTCACGGGTAGCTCTCGCTGACGCCGTACGTTGCTCTTCATACCGTTCTTCTACCCAATCAAAATCGACAGCTTCATGAAGGAGCAAATCGATGTTTTCAGCCATCCTCATCAGATTCTGAGCAGGTGCAGTATCCCCCGAAATGACCACCGAGCCGTAGTCAGTGTCGAATCGGTATCCGAAGGCCGGTGCCATGGGGGCATGTTTGACGAGGGTGGCGCGAACAGACACCAACTCATCTTCGTACACTGTGAATGGTTGCATATCAGGGTGGGGATTGTCATTCGGGTGAAAATCTACGCACTGAGGTATTTCAATATCACGTGCTTGAAACCAGTCCAAGGGGGTGGGGCGCAACGAGTCAAAAGAGCGATCATTAATATCGACCGCATAGGCTCGCATAAGATGTTCGAAGAGGAGTTCGGTACCTCCCGTTGGGGCCTCCGGGAAGACGGGATCACGGGGCGCCGAGGCGCGTGAAGATAGTGGCGGCAGATGACCCCGGTCCCCCGGTCCGATGATATCTACTGTATGAGTCGGCTCGGACGGCATCCGCATAATGCCAAATAGCGCTAAACTACCCAGGTCTACAGTGTGGTCAGAGTGCATGTATGTCAAGAAGATGGCATGTACATTCGCCATAGACAGGCCAGCTTGCGTTAACTGTCGCCCCACACCTGTGCCAGTATCCACAATATAAACCCGGTCTTCGACGACCACTGCAGTCGAGATACCCGCCCGATACGTATCACTTTGCCACCAGACGGGACCTCCTGCGGTACCGAGGGTCACCACTGTGAGCTTGCTATGGTCCATCATGTCAGACACTTTCTTTTTCAAGTGCGGGTTGTTTGGCGCTCTGGATCAGCTCAAATACTTGGGCTCGCAGCTCGCCATACCGCGGAAGTGCTTTCGTCTGAATTTGGTCTCTCTCACGTGGCAGATCTATCTTGAGGTCTTGTGAGACTTTCGCCGGAGCGCCAGATAACACCACCACACGGTCACCCATGTAAACGGCTTCATCGATATCGTGTGTCACAAATAGAACTGTCATGTTGAGACGACGATTCATCTGAAGAACCAAGTCTTCGAGTTCGATACGCGTCTGAGCATCGACCGCGGCAAAAGGCTCATCCATAAGTAGAATATCCAGCTGATAGGCGAGGCCACGCGCGATAGCTGCGCGTTGTTGCATCCCGCCTGACATCTCCCAGGGGTAGAGTTCACCTTTCCCCGCCAGCCCGACGTTTGCTAACGACTCTTCAATAAGCTGAGCACGTTGCTTTGCGGGAAATCTAGTCTTGAGGAGTGGAAGCTCTACATTCTTTTCTACTGTCAGCCACGGCAGAAGGCTGCGTGAATAGTCCTGGAAAACAACAGCTAATTTTGAAGGTGGCGAGGTTACTTTCACTCCTTCAAGAACCGTTTCCCCATCGGTCGGCTCGGTAAGACCAGCAATACACCGCAGAAGCGTAGTTGTAGTTCCTCGGGAGGTTGTAAACACTCGCGGTAGAAAGAAGACCTCCGGTAAAGATGGGGTTTACCACAACACTCATCAATCCGGAGGTCTTCAATGTCCCACCCTAATGCACCGTTGACTCCTGAAGGGCGTCGTCGCCTTGCTGCGCTGATCGTCGACGATGGCTGGACGATTCGTCGAGCTGCCGAACGATTCCAGGTTGCACCGGCCACCGCTTCGAAGTGGGCCAAACGCTATCGATCCGGGGAACCGTTGACCGACCGCTCTTCCCGGCCGCAGCGTTGCCCCAACCGTCTGTCCAAACGCAAGGAGCGGCGCATTAATGCGCCGCGGTTTACCTGGCAGTGGGGCCCACATCGCATTGGCTATCATTTGGGCATTGCTCGCTCGACGGTGGGTCGGGTATTGACCAGGTATCGGATGCCACGACTGGCCTGGCTAGATCAAGCCACCGGGCTACCGGTGCCTAAACCAGCACCGATCCGCTATGAAAAATCCACACCAGGTGAACTCATCCACGTGAATATCAAGAAACTCGGCCGGATCCCTGATGGTGGCGGGCATCGGAAACTCGGGGTGGCTGGACGCAAAAACGGCGGCTATGGCAACAAGGGCCGGGGCTATGCGTTCTTACAGCACGCCGTGGATGATCACTCGCGTCTGGCCTATTCTGAGATCCTGGCCGATGAACGCCAAGAGACCGCGGCCGGGTTCTGGCAACGCGCCCAAGCATTCTTCACCGATGCTGGCATCACCGTGCAGGCAGTGATGACCGATAACGGCGCCTGTTACCGATCACGCCTGTTCAAAGCCACCCTGGGTGACACCGTCAAACAACGCTTCACCAAGCCCTACCGGCCCCAAACCAATGGCAAAGTCGAACGATTCAACCGCACCCTGGCCCAAGAATGGGCCTACGCTGAAACATACTACAGCGACGAAGCCCGAGCCGAGACATATGCCGACTGGCTGCACTACTATAATCACCACCGACCCCACACCGGCATCGGAGGCTCAACGCCCTCAGACCGCGTTCACAACCTCAGGGGGAATTACAACTAGTCCGTTACTGTTCAACGCCGTCCTGATGTACACCGCCTCACGTTCTTCGGGTTATCCATAATCAAAGTGTCCGGCTTTCTCGGTGTTGCTTTGTCCCACCGCCCCATACTGTTAAAGCATGACTTCAACAACGACAGCAGCACCCCGGGCGGTTGATACGCCCGCTCGCCCACCGTTACGACTGGGCCTGACTTTTCTTCACCTTGCCGTGCTGGGCACCATTGGCTGGGCGGTCATCGGACTGCTCCTGGGCGCCATCGGCCTCGGCATAGGCTTCCTGTTCTTACTCGGCGTCGGCGTACTCGTGCTCCTGGTTGCGTTTTACGCACTGTTCGGCATCGCTTGGTTCGAAGTGGAACGGGTGGCAAGCCTCTATCACGTGCCGGCTCAACCACTGACCTGGCGCTCTCATCCCCAAGGCGGATTCGTCGGGTACCTCAAATCACTGTGGCTGAACCTGACCAACGGGCGCATGTGGGCTGCACTGGGGAATTTCCTCTTGGCATCCATCATGGGCACCATCGCCATGGCAGCCTTCCAAGCCATGCTCCGCCTGATTGTCAGTTCGTTCAGCCCACTGTCCGGCGCCGAAACGGTCACCACGGCATTCAATATCGACATCCAAGCAAATTACGCCCCTTGGCTGCTACTCCTTGCACTGGTCTGCGCGGCAGTCATCGTCGGACTGTTATTCCTGCACCGGACGATCGCTACGGCCATCATCGGTACGACAGCTCGTGAATCCAAGCTCACCGAGCAGGTCCGCACCACGACCGTCCAGCGTGAAGGGGCCGTGCGGGCCGCCGAGGTAGAGCGCACCCGGATTGAACGCGACCTGCACGACGGCGTGCAACCAAGGCTGGTTTCGGTGGGAATGACCCTGGGGTTGGCCAAACAGGAAATCGACAATAATCCGGAACATGCTAAAGAACTCGTCGATGAGGCACACACCTCGACCAAGGCGGCTATCACTGAATTGCGCCAACTGACCCGCGGCATTTACGCCTCGGTGTTGGAGGACCGCGGGCTGGATGCAGCACTGTCTGCGGTAGCTGGCCGGTCACACATTCCGGTGAATCTCGATGTGCGGCTGCCACACCGCTGCGGTCGCACCGCAGAAGCAGCCGTGTACTTCGCTATCGCCGAAGGTTTGACCAACGCAGCCAAACACTCCCGAGCTTCGGGAGTCCGAGTGACGGTGCGGATGCGCCAAGACGACGGCGAACGGCCCTATATTTGGGCGCGTGTTGAAGACAACGGCACCGGGGGCGCCAAAGTCCAACCCGGTGGCGGTCTCGACGGGATCACCAACCGCGTGGTCGCAGCCGGCGGCACCATCAACGTTGACAGCCCCGCGGGCGGTCCTACAGCACTGGAAGTGAGTGTGCCATGCGCATCCTAATTTGTGAAGACTCGGTCCTGCTGCGCGAGGGGCTCGTGCGGTTATTGGAACATTCAGGCCACGAGGTCTCCGCAGCCCTACCGGACACCACGGAATTATTTAGCACCCTGGACACCGACATGCCGGATCTCGCGATCCTCGATGTGCGTTTACCGCCTACCTATTCCGACGAAGGCATTCGGGCCGCTCTGCAAATCCGCGAACGCTACCCGGAATTACCGCTGCTGGTTCTT
>Ga0209487_1000911_pt1 | contig 25919 bp, 22 predicted proteins | sample Poulit2012_FD_187524 | JGI IMG/M metagenome (GOLD analysis project Ga0209487, IMG submission 187524) | Agricultural soil microbial communities from Georgia to study Nitrogen management - Poultry litter 2012 (SPAdes) (version 2) | ecosystem: Environmental > Terrestrial > Soil > Agricultural land...
CCCCTTCGCCCGCAAGCTCATCGAGGCGAGCAACGGCGAGTTCGGCCGCTCGGCCGGCGTCGCGCTCGCCGAGCCCTACGTCCGGTTCCGCGGTGAGACCAGGTCGCTGCTGCCCCTGACCGACTACGCGGAGGCGGCGGACCCGCTCACCCGCCACGTCTCCTACTCCCAGTTCGACGTGCGGCGCGCCTTCCCGCTCGCCTGAGGCCTCGCCCCCGCGCCCCCCCTTCCCCACCAGTCCCTCTCCTCACCAGCCCTGGAGGACCTGTGACCCTCACCGAGCCATCCGCCCTGATCGGCCGTCCGATCCCGGACCTGCCCACCCCGGCCGTGCTGATCGACCTCCCGACGCTGCGCCGGAACATCGACCAGATGGCCGGGGTCGCGCGCGGCTTCGACGTCGCGCTGCGGCCGCACTGGAAGACCTCCAAGAGCGCGGAGGTCGCCCGGCTCCAGCTCGAGGCGGGCGCCGTCGGCCTGACCGCCGCGACGGCCGCCGAGGTCGACGCGCTGGTCGCAGCGGGGATCGAGGACATCTTCTGGGCGTACCCGCCGGTGGGGCCGCACCGCATCGAGACCGCTCTGCGTGCCGCACGGAGCGCACGGCTGATCATCGGCCTCGACGATCTCGCCGCGGCGCAGCCGCTCGCCGCCGCGGCGACGGCGGAGGGGGTCGAGATCGAGGTGCGCCTCGAGGTCGACACGGGCCTCGGACGCACCGGGGTCGCCCCCGAGCAGGCGCTCACGACGGCGCGCGATCTCGCCGCCCTGCCGGGGATCGTGCTGGAGGGCGTCTTCACGCACGAAGGACACGTCCAAGGGGTGGGCGCGGATCCCGAGCGCCGCGTCGAGGTCGGCACCGCCGCAGGACAGATGCTCGCGCAGGTCGCCGCGCAGCTGCGGGCGGACGGGCTCGAGCTGCCCAGCGTCTCGGTCGGCTCGACCGCCGGTGCGCGCTCCGCTCCCGGCGTGGCGGGAGTGACCGAGGCGCGGCCGGGCACCTACGTCTACGGCGACGAGAACCAGGTGGCGATCGGCACGGTCGACCCGGCCGACACCGCCATGACCGTGCTCAGCCGGGTGATCAGCACGCAGCGCGGGGACCCGGTGCTGGTCGATGCCGGGCTCAAGGCGATGAGCTCGGATGCCAGCATGCACGGCGACGGCCGGATCGGCACGGTGGTCTCCGGGCACGGCGGCGTGCTGGCGACCGGGAACGAGGAGCACGGCTACCTCCACAGCTCCTCATCCTTGGAGGTCGGCGATCTCCTGCGCATCCGTCCCAACCATACCTGCGGGCTCACCAACATGCACTCGCACCTCGTCGTCGTCGAGAATGACGTGGTCATCGACATCTGGCCCGTCCTGGGCCGCCATTAGAGAGGACCTCCCATGCAGCAGATCTCCGCATCCACCGCCCCGGACCCGGCCGGCCCCTACTCCCCCGGCATGGTCCACGGAGGCTTCCTGTTCCTCGCGGGGCAGGGTCCGTTCGACGCCGAGAGCCGCCTCATCGAGGGGACGTTCGCCGATCAGGTCCGGCAGACCTTCGCCAATCTGGAAGCGGTCGCCGCTGCCGCCGGCACGTCGATGCGCCGTGCGGTGCGCATCGGCGTCTACCTGAAGGATCTCGACGACTGGGCAGAGTTCAACGAGCTCTCCAAGGAGTTCCTGGGCACGCCCTATCCGGCGCGCACGTCGATCCAGGCCGATCTGAACGGATTCCTCGTCGAGATCGATGCGATCGTCGCCCTCGACGCCGCCGAGTGAGGGAGCGTCGTCGAAAGCCCGTAAGGCGAATCGTCATCGGCACCGCTCCGGGACGCACCAAGTCGTGAGCGGAGTTCACGGCCTCGCTGACGAGGTCGTGGCTTTGGGCGCATAGAGGCCCGCCGGCCCATCAGACCATCAGACGACGCCGCCGCAGCCGACGGACGCCCAGAGCGTCCACGGCATCACGTGCACACGCCCGCTGTACAACGGGCAGCACGACATTGCCCGTTGCCAATGCTGTGCGACACACACTATGGTGTGGGGCATGAGCGATGCTGTCGACACCCACCTGCAGGAGCTGCGACGCGGCACGGTCGTGCTCGCCTGCCTGCAGCTGCTGCGCGAGCCCGGCTACGGCTACGCGCTGCTCGAACGGCTGGAATCCCATGGCCTGCCCACCGATGCGAACACCCTCTACCCGCTGCTGCGGCGCCTCGAGAAGCAGGGCTTCCTCACCAGCGAGTGGAACATCGAGGAGTCCCGGCCGCGGAAGTTCTACTCCACCTCAGCCGACGGGATCCGCCTGGCCGAGACCCTCCAGCAGGAGTGGCGCGCTCTGACCGGGGCGCTCTCCTCCGTCACCGAGCCCGATCCCGCGCACGAGGAGTCCTGACATGTCCGCCACCCCGACCGAGCGCTACATCAGCGCCACCGTCCGCTCCCTCCACCCCTAAGCCCAGGAGGACGTGCGCGCGGAGCTCGCCGCCTCCATCGCGGATGCCGTCGAGGCTCGCACCGAGCAGGGCGAGGAGCCCGAGGCCGCCGAGCGCGAGGTCCTCGAGGAGCTCGGCGATCCCGCCGTGCTGGCCGCCGGCTACGCGGACCGCCCTCTGCACCTGCTGGGACCGCGCTACTACCTCACCTGGCGCCGCCTGCTGATCCTGCTGCTGTGGATCGTGCCGGCCTGCGCCCTGCTCGGCGTGGGCCTGTCCCAGGCTCTGCTCGGCGCGGACGTCGGCACCGTCATCGGCCAGGCGATCTCGACCGCGCTCACCGCGGCCGTGCACGTGGCCTTCTGGACCACACTCGTCTTCGTCGTCCTCGAGCGCACCGGCGCCGACGCCGGCGAGAAGTGGAGCGTAGAGGACTTGCCCGAGCCGAAGGAGACCGGCACCGGCCGCGCCGACCTGGTCGCCTCCCTCGTGTTCCTCGGCCTGGTCCTCGCGGCGCTCGCCTGGGACCGGCTGATCGGGCTGGTGCGCCTCGAGGGCGAATGGATGCCGGTGCTGCATCCCGACCTGTGGCCGCTGTGGACCGCGGTCCACGTGGTGATCGTCCTCGCCGAGGCGGTCCAGGCGATCGTGCTGCACGCCCAGGGTCGCTGGAGCACGGGACTTGCAGTCTCCAACACCCTCCTCTCCGTCGCCTTCGCGCTGCGGGCGCTGCTCCTGTTCGCGAGCGGCCGCCTGCTGAACCCCGAGCTGCTGGATCTCCTGCGCACCGCCGGCGGGATCGACGGCCAGACCATGCACTCGCTCGGCGTGATCCTGGTGGTCTCGATCCTCGGGATCGCGGCCTGGGACATCATCGACGGCCGTCTCAAGGCCCGCCGTGACTCCCGCCTCTGAGTAGAGCCTGCGGCAGGAGCGTGCCCGACGACCGCGCAGCGTTCAGCTCGCGGCGCCGACGCCGCGCACCCGCTCGCGGTACCTGCTGGGGCGGATGCCGTACTCGCGGGTGAACGCGGCGCTGAAGGCGTAGGCGCTGGAGTAGCCGACCTGACGGGCGATGCTCTCGAGAGTGTCGTCCCGCTCCTGCAGCAGGTCCGCACCGAGGCAGAGCCGCCATCCCGCGAGATAGGAGATGGGCGGCTCGCCCATCAGCTCCGCGAACCGGCGGGCGAAGGTGGCGCGGGAGACGAGCGCGGTGGCGGCGAGCGTGCCGACCGTCCACTCCCGTCCGGGATCGGCATGCATCGCCGCGAGAGCGGGGCCGACGGCGGGGTCGCGACTCGCGCCGAACCAGGCCGGGGCGTGCACGTCCGGGAGCGCGAGACCATCCCGCAGCACGGCGATCAGCAGGATGTCCAGCAGCCAGTCCAGCATCGCCTCGCGGCCGGCGTGGCAGGAGCCCAGCTCCTCCTCGACCAGCTCGAGAGCGTGCGAGCTCTGCGCCTCGTGCGGGACGTGGAGCACCGGGGGCAGCGCCTCCAGCAGGCGCCCGGCGATCCTCCCGGACGTGGGGAAGATGCCGGTGAGCAGAACGGGACCGGCGCCCTCCGCTCCCGGCACGCGCGCCCTCGCCGTCGAGGGGGACGGCGAGTGCCGCCACGAGCTCTCGAGCAGGCGTCCGGTGCCGATCTCCTCGACGCCGAGCGGCGTCACGGTGCAGAGGGGTGCCGCGCGGCCGGACGGGTCGTCGGCCAGGAGCACGCCCTCCCGACCGGTGACCACCGCGAAGTCGCGGGGACCGAGCGGGACCGGCTCGATGCCGTCACGCAGCAGCCATGCCCGGCCCTCGAGCATCGCGGCGACCGTGATCGAGCTTCCCGCCTCGAGGCACACCGCCCACAGCGCGTTCAGCATGCTCCGGTCGACCAGCGCCCCCGCGGGTCGGAGGTTCACGAGCATCTCGCTGAGGGTGTCCACCTCCTCACCCTAGGACCGCTGAGCCCTGATCCACCGGTCGGGGTAAGGGTTGGGTGTGTGTCGTAGTAAGAGAATGCCCCTTTGGCCTGGGATAATGATGGTTACCACACACATCACCAACCAGCCCAAGGGGGCATCCTTCAGGTGCAAGCTTCTCACAGCATCGTCCCGGTTTTCGATGACCCGAACCTGGTGTCGGCGGCGGGTCTGTCGCCGGTGTTGGCTCTGGGGGATCGGGCGGGTCTGTCCGGTCTGCTCGCGAAGCATTTCTCTGTTCCGGGCGGCAATGCGGGTGTGAAGGTCCGGTCCGTGGTCGCGGGCATGCTGGCAGGCGCGGATGACATCGACGGACTGGACGTCCTGCGCGCCGGTGGGATGGCTCGTCTGCTGGGCACGGTGCGAGCCCCGTCCACGATCGGCACGTTCTTACGGTCGTTGACCTACGGCCACTGTCTCCAGCTCGGCGCGGTCAACCGTCGCCTGGTGGCCGGGCTGGACCGGGTGGTGCCCTCGCTGATCAGCAGCCAGGGTCCGGTGCTGGTGGACCTCGATGACACGATGCGCGAGGTGCACGGCTACCAGAAGCAGGCTGTGGCTTACGGATATAACAAGACCAAGGGTCTGAACGCGATCCTGGCGACGATCTCCACCGACCACTCCGCTCCCGTGATCGCCCAGTGCGGACTGCGGCGGGGCAACATCCGCTCGGGGGCGAAGTCCGGCTGGCACGCCGAGCGGGCTCTGCCGCTGGCCCGCGAGGTCGCGGGTGATCGTCCGGTGCTGCTGCGGGCAGATTCCGCGTTCTGCATGCACCAGATCGTGAAAGCGGCGCAGAAGGCGGGTTGTTGGTTCTCGCTGACCATCCCGGCATGGAAGACGGTGACCAGGGCGATCAGCGAGATCCGTGAAGAGGCGTGGCAGGCGATCGAGTATCCCCACGCAGTGTTCGATGACGAGGCCGGGCAGTGGATCTCCGATGCCGAGGTCGCCGAGATCCCCTTCACCGCGTTCACCTCCCGCCCCCAGGCCGAGCACGTGACCTGCCGGCTGGTTGTGCGACGCGTGAAGCGTCTGGGCGGTGCTGCCTGGGCCGGGCAGGACGAGTTGTTCGCGACGTATCGGTATCACGCCTTCATCACCAACTCCACCCTCACGGCCGTGGACGCTGACCGGCGCCACCGCGGCCACGCGATCGTGGAGCAGGTCATCGCCGAGCTCAAGGGCGGACCACTGGCCCACCTGCCCTCGAAGAGCTTCAGCGCGAACATGGCCTGGCTGGCCTGCGCGGTGCTCGCCTTCAACCTCTCCCGCGCCGCTGCCCACGCAGCCGGGATCGGCAAAGCCCGAATGGCCACCATCGCCACCACCATCATTCGAGTTCCCGGACGGCTCGCCTCCCGATCGCGGAAGCTGATCGTGCACCTACCCCGCAACTGGCCCGCCAAACAACAGTGGATGCGCCTGCACGCGACCGCGAACGCGCCCCCACCAGCAACAACACCCTGACCACCCCAGCCCCGCGCGGGCGCGAGACGAGGACCTCACAGTGGAAAAGCCGGGCAGACCGGCAATCCCGGCACGCCCTCATCCCGCCCAAGCCCGCCGAGCACGCCGACTGCCCAGCAAATCCGTCCCGAAACACCCGACCGGTGGATTAGGGCTGAGACGATCACGCATCCGGATGAGCGGTGTGAGGATTCAGCGTCTCACCCGACTGCGGTGGACTGGGCCGCACCCGACACCGAGGAGGACTCGTCACTGACCGTGCACAGCACGACTCGCAGTACCCCCGTCGACCATCCGCCCACGCCCGGCACCGCCTTGTGGGTGCTCGCCCACCCCCGCCAGGACTCGCTGAACGGCCTTTTCTTCCGCGCCGGCACGGAGGCGCTGGCGGAGCGACGGTCGGTGTCGACCTCGGATCTCTATGCACAGGGCTTCGATCCCGTGCTCGGCCAGCAGGACCTCGGCCGGTCGGCCGGTCGGCCGGGGAACCTGGCGCAGCTGGCCGGCGAGGCCTATCGCGAGGGGAGGGCCGATGGCGCAGTGCGCGCCGAGCACGAGTAGCTCGCCCGTTCCGAGCTGCTCGTGCTCCAGTTCCCGCTGTGGTGGAACGGACCGCCCGCGATCCTCAAGGGATGGCTGGACCGGGTGCTGACCGACGGCTTCGCCTATGACGACTCCCTGGACCCGCAGCTCGACATCCCCCGCCGGTACGGCGACGGCGGCCTCACGCGCCGTCGCGCCCTGGTGGTCGTCACCGTGGGCGAGGACGCACGCGCCCTCGGGCCGCGCGGACTGAGCGGCGACCTGGACGCACTGCTGTTCCCCCTCACCCACGGCGCGCTCTGGTACACCGGCATCGAGACCCTCGACCTGCACGTGGTCCACGATGCCGACGGCCTGGACGCCGACGCGGTGCGGCACGAGACCCAGCGGCTCACGGACCGGATCGCCCGGATCGACGCCGAGCCCTCCCGCCCATACCGTCGACTGCGCGACGGCGACTATCCCGCAGATCTGCGGGCCCTGCACCCCGATCTCGCACCCGGCCGCACGGATCTCGGGATCCATCGGATCCACGAGGACTCCCCCACGGGCTGACCGGGGCGACGCATGTCCGGGGAGGGCCGCGTCACGGACTACGCCTCCTGCTCCCCCTGCGCAGGCCGCGGATCATGCTGCGATGCCGCCCAGCTGGCGAGCAGACGCAGCCGCTCGGCGCTGGTCGAGCCGGGCTCGGCGGTGTAGACGAGCATGACCCGGCCGGGCTCGGCGGTCACCGCGAGCTCCTCGTAGGCGAGCGCGACCTCCCCCACCACTGGGTGGACGAAGCGCTTGGTGCCGGAGCCGTGGGTGCGGACGTCGTGCGCGCCCCAGAGCCGGCGGAAGGTCTCCGAGCAGGTGGACAGCTCTCCCACGAGCTCCTGCATCACGGGGTCGTGGGGGTCGCGCCCGGCCTCGGCCCGCATGATCCCCACGCACATCTCGGCGAACAGCTCCCAGTCCGGGTAGAAGTCGCGCGAGGCGGGATCCAGGAACTGGAAGCGGGCGAGGTTCGGCACCCTTCCTCCGGCGCCCTCCTCGCCCAGCAGCGGGGAGTAGAAAGCGCGGCCCAGCGCGTTGACCGCGACCATGTTCTGATGCTGGTCGCGCACGAAGGCGATCGCGCCGGTCAGCGATTCCATCATCCAGCGAGTGCTCTCGCGCACGGGGGCGACCCCGCCGATGCGGGGCCGGCGGGCCCGGCCCGAGGTCGGGATCCCGTCGGCCGCGCGGGCGAGATCGAGCAGGTGGCGACGCTCGGTCTCGTCCATGCGCAGGGCGGAGGCGAGGGCGTCGAGCACTGCCGCAGAGGCGCCAGCGATCGCGCCGCGCTCGAGCTTGGCGTAGTACTCGACGCTGACCCCGGCGAGCTCGGCGGCCTCGCTGCGGCGCAGCCCGGGCACGCGTCGGGCGCCGCCGGTGGGCAGGCCCACCTCCTGCGGGGTGACCTTCGCGCGGCGCGACATGAGGAACTCGCGGACCTCGGCTCGGTTGTCCATGGCGACACGATAGGCCGCGCCCGGTGGCGCCGCGCCGCCCGTGAGGTGCCCTGTCGGTACGCCCCTCCGCAGGGACTCCCCCGCCTCTCGCGACGGGAGTGGACTGGTCCACGTCCCCGAACCGAAGGAGCACCCCCATGCGCGCAGTCATCATGCACGCCCCCGGCGACGTCCGCGTCGAGGAGCGCGAGGACCCGCAGATCATCGACCCCACCGACGCCGTCATCCGCCTCGCCGCCACCTGCATCTGCGGCTCCGACCTGTGGCCCTACCGCGGCGCCGACACCCCCGACCACCAGCACATGGGCCACGAGTACGTGGGCGTCGTCGAGGAGGTCGGCGACGAGGTGAGCACCCTCGAGGTGGGCGACTTCGTGGTCGGCTCCTTCGTGATCTCCTGCGGGAAGTGCGAGATCTGCCGGGAGGGGCACCTCTCCCGCTGCGTGCACGCGATCTTCGTCGACGGGCAGATCGGCACCCAGGCCGAGAGGGCCCGGATCCCCTTCGCCGACGGCACCCTGGTGAAGACCCCCGGCATGCCCGACCCGGACCTGATCCCCTCTCTGCTGGCCGCCTCCGACGTGCTGGGCACCGGCTGGTTCGCGGCCGACGCCGCCGGCGCCGGCCCCGGCCGGATCGTCGCCGTGGTCGGAGACGGCGCCGTGGGCCTGATGGGCGTGCTGGCCGCGAAGCAGAAGGGAGCCGAGCGCATCATCGTCTTCAGCCGTCACCCCGAACGGCAGGCCCTGGCCCGCGAGTACGGCGCGACGGACATCATCACCGAGCGCGGCGACGAGGGCGTGGCGCGCCTGAAGGAGCTGACCGGCGGGCTGGGCGCACACTCGACGGTCGAGGCCGTCGGCACCCAGCTGGCGATGGACCAGGCGATCCGCTCCACCCGGCCCGGCGGCGCCGTGGGTTTCGTCGGGGTCTCGCACGACGTCGAGATCTCCGGCGGCGAGCTGTTCTTCTCCGCCGTCCACCTCCACGGCGGCCCGGCCCCGGTGCGCCGCTACCTGCCCGAGCTCATCCAGCTCATCTGGGACCGGAGGATCGATCCGGGCAGGGTCTTCGACCTCTTCCTCCCGCTGGAGGATGTGGCCGAGGGCTACCGCGCGATGGACGAGCGCCGCGCCACCAAGGTGCTGCTCACCACCTGAGCGCCTCCTCGCCGCCGGAGCATTGCCGGGAAGCGGCGACGGGCCTCGCCCCGTCGCCGCTCCCCAGTGCCTCTTTTCCCCTCAGGCCTCTCAGCCCCTCAGGCCTCGCACTGGCCGCGCCGGTCGCCCTGCACCTGCCCCGGCACGGCGCCCGCGGTCGGCAGAGCAGTATTGTCCGTGCAGCTGAGCGACCCGTTCACGGTGAGCCCGGAGATCACCGTCGCCTGCCGGCTGCGGTTGCCCGATACGGTCACTCGGCCGGTGACCTCCGAGCGGTCCATCACGACCGGGCCCTCCGAGTCGGTTACCCGCAGCGGGCCCACGAGGGTGGAGGGGTCGCAGCCGGCGGTGGTATCGCCGACCGAGACGCCGCCGGTGGTCCCGTCGACCGTGACCGGGCCCTCGATGCGGGATCCGCACACCGCGACCGTCGAGGCCCCGGTGGTGGTGACGGCGCCGGTGACCTCCGAGCCCTGCACGATCAGCCGGCCGCCGTCGGTGACCCGGACCGAACCGTCGACGTCCGCATCGATGAGGCACAGCCCGCCCGCTCCGGCGGTCACCGGCCCGTCGTGCTCACCGGTGATGGTGTCCTCGCAGGGAGGATCGACGGTGACCTCACGGGACCAGACCTCCCAGGGCGCCGCGCGTCCCCGGTCCCCGGCCACGACCAGGGTGGTCGGATCCAGCACGGTGAAGCTGCCGTTCTCGGTGTTGGCGTAGTCGATGCCGACCGGGACGCTCCAGTCATCACCCAGCCCGCTCTCGGAGACCGTCATGACGATGCCGGGCCGCCCCACCATCAGCAGCAGCTCCCCGGTGGGCAGCAGCTCGAGGGTCGGCTGGACGCTGAGCAGCTCCTGCCCCGCCGGCCCCACCTCGATCTCCTCCGGCTCGCTCCAGGTCTTGCCGTCGTCGGTCGAGCGGGAGGCGAGCATCGGCAGGCGCCAGCCCACCCGCATCACCATCAGCAGGGAGCCGTCGGCGAGCCGCTCGATCGCGCCCTCGCTCGGCCCCTCGTAGGCCGTGATGTCGGCCTGCTCCGGGTCCCCGGCCGCGACCGTCCCGGAGACCTCCCAGTCGATGCCGCCGTCATGAGAGACCAGGACGATCTGGCGGAAGTGCGTGTCGTCCTCGTAGTAGCCGTAGGCGGACATGTACAGCGTGCCGTCGGGGTCCTCCACGATGGTGTGCAGCAGCACGAAGCCGCCCAGGGTCGTCCCGGGCCGTTCGGAGGCGCCGATCGGCCGCATCGGCTCCGGGGTGGTCATCGATCCCTCCCGGTGCTCCCAGCTCGCGCCGCCGTCCGTGGAGACGGCGGTCTCCACCAGGGCCCGACGATTCTCGCTGCCCTCCTCCATGTAGGCGTGGAAGTTGACGGCGAGCAGCTCGCCGCTGCGCAGCCGGGTCATGGTCACACCGGAGGTGTCCGGCATGGGGTTGCGGTCCTGGGCGGAGAACCAGCTGTCACCGCCGTCGTCCGAGCCGCCCAGGAAGATCCCGCCGGCGTCGTCGACGTCCGGATGGCCCGAGTACGGGATCAGGACCCGCTTCCCGCCGTCGTCATTCGGAACGACCACCCCCGGGTTCGGGAAGCCGACCTGCTCGCCGCTGTCGTCGATCGTCACCGTGTCGCCGATGTCGAAGGGCGCGGTGCCCACGGCGGCGGGCGGCGTGTCCTCGGGCGCGGCGAAGGCGATGTCGTCGACGAAGACGTCGTCGCCCGTCGTCGCGGCGCCGTCGGCGCCGGTGGTCAGGGCGAGTCCGGTGATCTCGGTGATCTCGTTGTGCTGGCTCGAGTTGTTGCCGATGGTCGAGCCCGCGGAGCCCACGTACTCGCCGTCGACGCTGACCCGCAGGGCGGCGTTGTCGCTCGGCACCGCCAGCTCGACCTGGGTCCACGCATCTGTGGGCACGCTGCCGGCCGGGCTCAGCTCGTGCCAGGTCGCGGTCCACTGCTCGTACCATTCGATGCTGCCGTCCTCGCGCAGCGCGAGGCGGAACAGGGAGTTGGCGGGCTGACCGGTGGGGACCAGCGAGCCGCCGATCAGGTCCACCGTGAAGCCCTGCAGCGAGGCGGGGTTGACCTGGAAGGAGAGGTAGGCGCCCTGCTGCGGCAGGGTCGCGCAGGTCAGGCCTGCGGCGGCCTCGGCGCTCGCATCCTGCAGCCGCAGCGAGCGCTCGCCCTCGAAGGCCCTCTGGTCGCTCACCTCGGCCGGGAGGTATCCGCCCAGCGGCGAGCAGTCCGGCGGCAGGGAGCCCACCGGATCGGACTCGAAGGTGAGGCTCGTGAGGTCACCGGCTATCGTGACCCGCTGGGTGCTGCTGGAGGTGATGCCGTCCGCATCGGTGAGCACGGTGCGCAGCGTGCCGGCACCGGCCCGGGGGAAGGTGTGGGTGATCGTCGCCGTGACCCAGCCGTCCGCATCGGGGCCGCTCAGCTGCACCGGGATGCTCTCGTCCTGCCACAGCGCCGTCGCCGAGAAGTCGGTGACCGCGGTGCCCTCCGGGAGCTGGAAGCGGGCGAGCGGCTCGTCGACGATCTCGGTGTCCCGCAGGATGCTCGCCCCCTCCAGGAGGGGCTCGATCGTGACCCCGGCGAAGGCGTCGGCCGGCAGCTCGCCGGAGACGGCGAGGTCGTCGATGTAGTAGTCGGTGCCGACGGGGCTCTGGCCGCCGGAACCGAAGAAGACGTCCCCCAGGGTGGGTGAGGGAGCATTGCGCAGATCGGTCTCGAAGCGGACGCCGTTGACGATCAGCTCGGCCTTCTCGAGGGTGGCGTTGAGGGTGACATCGACCCACTGCCCGGGCACCGCGCCGCCGTCGATCCTGCCGACGTCCGTGAAGGAGGAGCCGTCGTAGGCGGCGATGCGGATGTCCTCGCCCTCGCGGTTGAAGGTGAAGCGCCACACGCCGTTGGTGCTGGTGCCGGGCGCGCCCTGGATCGCCACGTACGGCGCGACATCGAGCTGGGCGGGCGAGAAGCGGTAGGAGACCGAGCGCTCTGCGGTCTGGGGGTAGTGGCACCAGGCGCGGGTGTACTCGGTGCTGCTCTGGTCGAGCACGCGCATCGCGCGGTTCGTGGCGTCGGCGCCGCCGAATCCCGCCTCGGCGATGCTGACGTCCCCGATCACCTCGCAGTCCGCGGGCGGGTCGCCGAGCGGTTCGTCGTCGAAGGTGCGCACCGTGCCGTCGGCGGGTGCGGCGACGGCCAGCGGCCCCGGTGCCAGGGTGGCGACCAGGGCGCAGAGCACGCCGGCGACGAGGATCGCCCACCGGCGGTGGGCGGCGGGGACGGATCTGACCAGGGGATGGGTGCTCACGAGCGCTCCTTCGCGTGCCGTGCGGCATCGCTCCGTCGCGTGCCGGGTACCTCTGAATATGCACATGGCGCGCCGTTCCATGTCCAGCGTTCCATGTCGCTGCACCAGATCTTCACGCCCGGGGAGCGCGGGCCGGCCACCCGGTATCGTCGCCGTCCGGCCACCACCTGCATGCCACGTCCCGTAACCTCGCCGTTACATGGAACGCCTTTCCATGTCGACGATCCTCCGCTACAGTGCTCGACATGGAACAGCGTGCCAAGTCGTATCACTCGCAGGGGCTGCACCGCGCCCTGGCGATCCTGCGACTGCTCGGCGAGGCGGGCGGCCCGCTGACGCTGTCCGCGGTCGCCGCGCAGCTGGACCTGCCGAAGTCCACCGCGATCCGCCTCCTGAACGTGATGGAGGAGGAGGGGTTCGTGCGCCGCTTCGGCGAGCCCCCCGCGTACTCGATCGGTCACGCCGTGCACGAGATCGCCGAGAGCTACCGAGCGCCGACGATGGCCGAGGTCACGGCTCCCGTGCTCCGCCGACTCGCCGACGAGGTGGGCTTCACCACGAACCTCGGCATGCTGGAAGGGCCCTCGGTCCTCCACCTGCACGTCGCCGAGCCGCAGCGCGCCCTGCGGTTCGCCACCGGCGGCACCCTCGACTACGCCTACTGCACGGGCCTGGGCAAGATGTTGATGTCCGTGCTCGCCGACGACGAGATCGATGCCCACCTGCCGGAGTCCGAGCCCTACGCGAGCTGGACCCCGCACACCCTCACCACCCGCGCCGAGATCGTCGCCGACCTCGAGCGGATCCGCGAGACCGGCCGCAGCATCGACGGCGAGGAGCGCAACCGCGGCGTGACCTGCATGGCCGTGCTGCTGCCCACGGATCACGCGCCGGCGCTCGCGCTGTCGGTCTCGGCGCCCAGCGGCGAGCTCGACGAGCCCGCCCGCGAGCAGATGCTGCCGGTGCTGACCGCGGCGGCCGCGGAGCTCGTGGACCTGCCCGGCTTCGACGCCGCGATCGCTCCCCTGCGCACACGGATGGCCCTGGCATGATCATCGACGTCCACAGCCACTGCCACCAGCCCGAGCACTGGGGCCACGAGCACGAGGACCACTGGCAGGGCGCCTACGGCGGTGAGCCCTACCCCGTGGTGACGCCCGAGTCCTACGACCAGGTCATGCGCGAGGCCGGGGTCGACGTCGCGGTCGTGTTCGGCCTCGCGGCGTCCCAGGCCGGGGTGCGCACCCCGAACTCCTTCGTCGCCGACTTCGTCTCGCGGATGCAGACCCCCGCGATCCCGTTCTGCGCGATCGACCCGCTGGATGCGGACTGGCGCGAGCAGCTCGAGGAGGCGATCGAACTGGGCTTCCAGGGCGTGAAGCTCTACCCGGTCCTCTCCCTCTTCGACCCGCTCGCTCCCGAGTTCGACGACTTCTACACGCGGCTGACCTCGCACGGGATGGTCGCCCTGTGGCACATGGGCGCCACCCCCAGCCCGGTCGGCCGGCTCACGGTGAGCCAGCCGCTGGTGATCGACGAGGTCGCCCGCCGCCACCCGGACCTGACCCAGGTGATGGCGCACATGGGCCATCCCTGGCAGCGCGACACGAACGTGGTGCTGCGCAAGAACCGCCGTGTCTTCGCCGACGTCTCCGGCGTCCCCTCCCGGCCGATGGACGCCTTCTTCGCGCTCGTCGGCGCGCAGGAGTGGCGCACCGTCGACAAGCTCGTCTTCGGCTCCGACTACCCGCTGTGGGCCCCCGCGCAGGCCATCGAGAACCTCCGCGAGATCGCCCGCTTCCGGGCCGGGAACCTGCCGTTCGTGACCGACGAGACAATCGAGCAGATCATCCACTGCGATGCGCTGACCATGCTCCACCTCACCGACCCCCGCCGCTCCGACTCCCTCCCCTGACTCCGCACCGCTGCTGACACCACCCCGCTGCGCCCCCGCCGCGCAGGCCCAACTCATCGATTCATCAACGATTCGACACCGAGGAGCAACCCCGTGACATCCGTTTCCCGCCAGCTCGCCGAGAGGGCCGAGCGCATCATCCCGGGCGGAGTGAACTCCGCGACCCGCGCCATCGGCGCCCCCTGGGCGTGGAGCTCCGCGCAGGGCGCGACGATCACCGACCTGGACGGCCGCAGCTACACCGACTACCACGCGGCGTTCGGCGCGATACTGCTCGGGCACAGCGACGAGCGGGTCAACACGGCCGTGAGCCGCGCCATGGCGGACATCGACCTGGTGGGTGTCGGGACCACGGAGCTCGAGGTGGAGGCGGCGGAGCTGATCGTGGACGCCATCCCCAGCGCCGAGATGGTGATCACCACGATGAGCGGCTCGGAGTCGACGTTCCAAGCGGTCCGCCTCGCGCGCGGCGCGACCGGGCGCCCCTACATCCTGAAGTTCCAGGGCTGCTTCCACGGCTCCTACGACGCGATCGCCCGCAACGTGATCTCCCCGCCCGAGCTGGCGTGGAAGCGGGACCCCAACTCCTCCGGCATCCTCGACGACGCGATCGACCACACGCTCATCGCCGAATTCAACGACCTCGCCTCGGTCCAGGAGTTGTTCGACCGTCACCCCGAGCAGATCGCCGCGGTGATCCTCGAGCCCGTGCCGCACAACGTGGGCGCGCTGCTGCCCGAGCAGTCCTTCCTCGAGGGCCTGCGGGAGATCACCCGGGAGCACGGCAGCGTGCTGATCTTCGACGAGGTGATCACCGGCTTCCGCCACGCGCTCGGCGGCTACCAGGAGATCTGCGGCGTGACCCCGGACCTGACCACCTTCGGCAAGGCGATGGGCAACGGGTTCCCGGTCGCAGGCCTGGCCGGCAGCGCCGAGGTGATGGGGAACTTCACCCCCGCCGGCGGCTCGGTGATGCTCGCGGGCACCTTCAACGGCAACACCGCCTCGATGGCCGCCGCCATCGCCACGATCTCCGTGCTGAAGGATCCCGAGCTCGACTTCTACGGTCACGTGCACCGCCTGGGCGACCGCATGCGCACCGGGCTCCAGTCGATCACCGACGAGCTCGGCATCGCCGCGCACATCACCGGCCTCGGCTCCGTGTTCATCCCCTACTTCCTCGAGGGCGAAGTCCGCGGCTACCGCGACCTGCTCCGCAACGACGACGAGGCCTACGCCGGCTTCCACCGCCGCATGATCGAGAAGGGCTCGTTCATGTACCCGATGGCGCTCAAGCGCAACCACATCTCCCTCGCCCACACCGAGGTCGAGATCGACCGGACGCTCGCGCAGGCCCGCGAGGTCCTCGGCGAGATGGCGCGCGAGGGCGTGTTCGCCGCCGCGAGGGCTGGAGTCTGACATGTCCTCGCTCTCCCGCACCGTGCCGCGCAGCGGCCGCACCGTGCTGCTCGGCGGCCTCGTCGCCGACGGGTCCGGCGGCGATCCCTTCCTCGGTGACGTCCTGGTCGCCGAGGAGCGGATCGACGCGGTGCTCCCGGTGCGCGAGCGACCCGCCGGCGGGTACGACGCGGAGATCATCGACTGCACCGACCATATCGTCGCCCCGGGGTTCGTGGACATCCACACCCACTCCGACCTCAGCCTGCTCGCCTACCCGGGCAACGAGAGCCGGATCACCCAGGGAGTGACCACGGAGGTGGTCGGGAACTGCGGCATGTCCCCCGCCCCCGGCACCGCCGACACCGCCGGGCTGGCCCGCGTGATCAGCACGATCGACGTCACCCCGGACCTCGAATGGGCCTGGGACGATCTGGCCGGCTGGCTGCAGACCCTCGAGGACACCCCCACCGCCACCCACGTCGCCGCACAGGTGGGCCACGGCTCGGCCCGGTTCGCGGCGGCCGGCACCAGCATCGCTCCCCTCGACGCCGACCAGCTGGCGGTGCTCGAGCGCGAGCTGGAGGACGCTTTCGCGGCCGGTGCGGTCGGGGTCAGCGTCGGGCTGATGTACGCCCCGGGCGAGTCGGCGAGCGCGGCCGAGCTCGAGGCCGTCGCCCGCATCGTCGCCGCCCACGACGGCCTGCTCTCCGCCCACCTGCGCGACTACGCCACCGATTCGCTGATCGGATCGATCGACGAGATGGCCGTCGCCGCTGGGGCGGGCGGCGCTCGCCTGCAGATCTCCCACCTGCGGGGCGTGGGCGGGGGCGACGGGTTCCCCGCGGTGCTCGCCCACCTCGAGCAGCTCCGCGAGGGCCAGGACATCGCCGCGGACGCCTACCCCTACATCCACGGGCACACCACGCTGCTCCAGCTGCTGCCCAGCGCGCTGCGGGCCGCCGGCCCGGACGCCGCGGTCGCGGCCTGCACGAGCGATCCAGCGGCGATCGCCGCCGCCCTGGCGCGTTCCGGCTACGAGCCGGCGGAGATCATCCTCATGAAGGCCGCCCGGACCCCCGAGGTCGTGGGGAAGGACCTCACCGATGCGCCCGGCGATCCCTGGCGCTGGCTCGTGGACCTGCTGGTCGCGAACCGGGGGCTGGTGGACGTGGCCCTCGAGAGCGGGCTGTGGAGCGACGTCGACCTGGCGCTGTCCACGCCGTGGATCAGCATCGCCTCCGACGGCACCGCGCTGGCTCGCACCCATCGCGCCTCGGCCGCGCACCCCCGCTCCTGGGGCGCCTTCTCCGCCGGGTTCCAGAGGATGCGGCAGCTGGGCACCCCGCTCGGCGAGATCGTGCGCCGCCTCTCCACCGCGCCGGCCGCACGCGCCGGTATCCGCAGCGGCCTGGTGCCCGGGCACCGCGCCGACGTGGTCGTGCTCGACCCTCTCACCTTCGACTCCCCCGCGACGTTCCAGGATCCCGCGCAGCCCTCCACCGGGCTCGATCACGTCCTGGTCAGCGGCACGGCCGTGCTCGACTCGGGGCAGCTTACCGTAGCCCGCCCCGGCACTCTCCTCAGGAAGGCCCCGCAGTGACCGCACACGGAAACCCGTCGGAGACCGGCATCGGCATCGGCATCGTGGGAGTCGGCGGCATCGCCCTCTCCCACATGGCCGCGCTGCGCACCATGACCAGCGCCCAGCTGGTCGCGGTGTGCGATCTGGACGCCGCCCGCGCGGCCGAGGTCGCGCACATCGAGCGCTGCACCGGCTACGGCACCCTCGAGGAGCTCCTCGCGGACCCCGCCGTCGAGGCGGTCATCCTGTGCACCCCGAACATGACGCACGAGCCGCTCGGCCTCCAGGTCCTCGCCGCGGGCAAGCACCTGCTCATCGAGAAGCCGCTGGCGATGACCGCCGAGGGCGCCCGGGCCGTGGTGGCCGAGGCGACCTCCCGCGACCTCGCCCTCGCCGTCGGCCACAGCCATCGCTTCACCGACCAGAGCCTCGCGATCCGCCAGGTCATCGACGCCGGCGACATCGGCACCCCGCGGTTCGTGCGCGTGGTCATGAACGGGGGCTGGATCTGGCCGGGATGGCAGTCCTGGGTGCTCGATCCGGCGCTGTCCGGAGGGCATTCGCTGCACAACGGCGTCCATCTCGTCGACCTCGCCAGCTGGTGGATCGGCGAACCGGCCACCAGCGTCTACTCGGTCGGCCAGCACGCCACGAGCGAGGCCCTGCAGCTGCACGACTACCTGGTGATGGAGCTCGGCTTCGCCAGCGGCGCCGCGGCCGTGTGCGAGATCAGCCGCGGCGAGCGGCCGCGCGGAGCCGGATACCTGGAGCTGACCGTCGTCGGCACCGAGGGGGTCCTCACCCGCTCCTGGGACGCCGAGGGGATCCTGGCCTGGACCGACACCGGGCTCACCGCCTGGGCCGACGACGGCGCCGCGCAGCGCACCTTCGTGCGCGAGCTCGAGGCCTTCGTCGCAGCCGCGCGCGGCGAGGCGGAGACGGTCCCGCCGCTGCCCACCGCGATCCACGCCGTCGACATCGCCGTCGCCTCAGAGCAGTCCCTGCGCAGCGGCACCACCGTCCAGATCGGAGCCCCGGCATGACCGCCTCCCCGACAGCACTCATGGCCCTGACTGCCCGTCCCGGGCTCGCCCGCGCGCTCGGCGCCGTCCGCAGCGCCGAGATCGGGCTCCTGCGCGCGGTCGCGCTCGACCTCGTCGCCCTCGGCCCGGCGAGCGCCGCCGACGCACCGGCGGACGCTGCGGGAGGAGCGCTGCAGGAGCTGGGCCCCGAGGCGATCGAGGTGCTGCGCCGGGTCACCGGCCCCACCTCCCTCGACCTCCAGGCGCACTCGACCCGCGATGGCAGGGCCACCACCTTCCTCGCCCGGGCGGGCCACGGGGTGGTGGTCAGCGCGCACCTGTCGCTGATCCCCGGCGAGCGCCCCGAGCACCTGCGCGCCGCGCTGCGGATCGTCGGCACCCACGGCTCGATGCTCGTGGACCTGCTGCGCCCGCAGCTGGAGGTGCGCACGGCAGCCGGCGCGACGCACGTTCCCTTCGGGGAGCCCGGCCCGGCCGATCCGTCGGCCATCCCGCCGGGCGGCCCGAGCGATGCACTCTCCGGAATCGCCGAGTCCGCGCGATCCGGCCGACGCCTGACGATCACCTGGTGAGGGAGGACGAATCATGAAGTGGCTGACGTTCGACGACGAGGGCACCACCCGGCACGGGTACCTCGAGGGCGAGGAGATCGTCGTGACCGGCACGGGCGACCTCGCCGCGGTGGTCCGCGGCGACGCCGACGCGCGCGCTGGTGAAGGACGCGCCGGGGAACGGGAGCGGCGCCCCCTGCAGGGCACCCGGATCCTCGCCCCGCTGCTCACCCCGGGCAAGGTGATCGCGGTCGCCGCGAACTACCAGGAGCACGTCAAGGAGGCTGGTGCCCGGGCCCGCGACCAGAGGACCGCGACCCCGCGCCTGTTCCTCAAGCCCGACACCTCGATCACCGGCCCGGACGCGCCCGTCGCGCTGAACCCGATCACCCATCAGCTGGACTGGGAGGTGGAGATCGCGGTGGTGATCGGCCGCCGCACACAGGGTGTCGCCGTCGAGCAGGCCCTGGAGCACGTGTTCGGCTACGCCACCAGCAACGACATCTCGGCCCGGAGCCTCGACCTCGGCAGCGACCGGGACGGCGAGGCGTGGACGGGGTTCTTCGACTGGCTCGAGGGCAAGTGGCTCGACGGCTCCGCCCCGCTCGGGCCCTACCTGGTCACGGCCGACGAGGTGGGCGACCCCCAGGACCTCGCCCTCACCCTCACGCTCAACGGCGAGGTGATGCAGGACGGCAGCTCCACGGACATGGTCCACACCATCGCCGAGCTCGTCTCCTTCAGCTCGCGCCTGATGACCCTCCTCCCCGGGGACGTGATCCTCACCGGCACCCCGTCCGGGGTGGGCGCCACCACCGGCCGCTTCCTCGCCCCCGGCGACGTGATGGTCGCCGAGGTCGAGGGGCTCGGCGCGCTGCGCACGCCCGTCGTGGCGGCCGACGACCACTAGACGCATGTCCCGCAGACGCAGTCCCGCTTGACCGCACCACCCGGTGCACGCAGGTCCCACCCTTCGATGACGAGGAGCAATGATGCGATCACGTACAGCCGCCGCCGCGATGGCGTTCGGCGCCGCCCTGGCCCTGCTGGTCGGCTGCAGCGGAGGATCGAGCGCTGGGGGCGACGACGCCACCTCGGCCAACCTCCACCTGTACCAGAAGCCGGTCCAGTTCAACCCGCTCGCGCCCGGCCAGGGCGCCGAGCAGCTGACCATGTCGCTCGTCTACGACGGGCTGTTCACCATGGACCCGAACTTCGAGCCGGTCCCGCGCCTGGCCGAGTCGTGGGACGTCTCGGAGGACGCCACCACCTACACCTTCCACCTGCGGGAGGGCGCGACGTGGAGCGACGGTGAGCCGATCACCGCCGAGGACGTCGTGTTCACCTACAACCTGTTCGCCGACCCGGACGTCGCCAGCCCCAACTCCGCCCCGTTCGCCGGGGTCGTGGGCTATCAGGAGTTCCGCGACGGCGAGGCCGAGGAGCTCGCAGGGCTCGAGGCCACGGACGACCAGACCATCACGATCACGCTGGCCGAGCCGGCCCCCGGCTTCCTCGCCCTGTTCGGCATCGGGTACGGGATCCTCCCCGAGCACGTGCTCGGCGACGTCGAGCCCAGCGCGATCATGGAGCACGAGTTCTTCGACCTGCCCACCGTCAGCTCCGGGCCGTACACCATGTCGGAGTTCAACGTGGACCAGAACGTGGTGCTCGAGGCCAACCCCGAGTACTGGACCGAGGTCGGCATCGACACGCTCTACCTCCAGATGCTCACCAGCGACGTCGCCACGGCGCAGCTCGCCACCGGCGAGATCGACACCGTGCAGATCTCGCCGCAGGACCTCGAGACCGTCGAAGGGCTCGACGGGGTCAGCGTCAGCTCCGCGCCCTCCGCCGGCTTCCTGCGCATGCTGGTGAACTTCAACAACTTCGAGGACGAGCGGATCCGCCAGGGCCTCCTGCAGGCCATCGACCGCCAGGGCATCATCGACGGTGTGCTGGGCGGCCACGGAGAGGTGCTCAACAGCACGATCATGACGCCGTGGGCGATCCCCGAGGATCTCGAGACCTACGACTACGACCCCGATGCGGCGAAGGCCCTGCTCGAGGAGGCCGGGTTCGACTTCTCCGAGGAGCTCACGGTGAGCTGGATCCCGGGGACCGCCGACCGCGATGCGGCCGTCCAGGTCGTCCTCGAGAACCTCAAGGCGATCGGCGTCAATGCGGTCGCCAACCAGATCGAGGCCGCCAACCAGCTGGAGCTGATCGAGAACTCGGAGTACGACCTGATGGTCTCCGGCGGCGGGAACTACACCCCCGACCCCACGGTCTCGGCCAATGCGCTGCGCTGCGACGCCGTCTTCCCCGACGGCGGCAACACCTCCCTGTTCTGCGACCCGGAGCTCGACTCCCTGCTGGACCAGGGCGCGGTGACGGCCGACGAGGACGAGCGCGCGAGCATCTACCAGGACGCGGTGCGTCGGGACAACGAGATGGTGCCCTACCTGTGGCTGTACGTCCCGGACACGCTCTGGGCGACCAGCGACCGGATCGAGGGCTTCGTGCCCCACGGCGACTTCGCCGCCGGCTTCTGGAACGCTGCCGAATGGACCGTGACGGACTGATCGCATGCTGAGAGTTCTCCTGATCCGTCTCCTGTCGAGCGTGGCGGTCTTCCTGCTCATCGCGGTGGGGCTGTTCGCACTCGTCCGTCTCGCCCCCGGCGACCCCGTCGAGATGATGGTGCCGCCGGAGGTCTCGGGCGCCGATCGCGAGGCGTTCACCGAGGCGGCCCGGGCGCGGCTGGGCCTCGATCAGCCGCTCGTGGTGCAGTTCGTGCGGTGGCTCGGCGGACTGCTGACCGGGGATCTCGGCTACTCGTACACCAATGGCCAGCCGGTCGGCGACCTGCTCGTCGGCCGGCTGGGCCCCACGGCCCTGCTGATGGGGAGCGCGCTCACCATCGGCCTGCTGGTCGCCGTGCCGGCCGGTGTGATCGCGGCGGTGCGGCGCAACACCGTGGTGGACTACACGGTCAGCTCCGTGAGCGTGGTGGCGATCTCCGTGCCCAGCTTCTTCCTGGGCATGCTCGCCATCTACACCTTCGCGGTGAGGCTGCAGGTGCTCCCCTCCTCGGGGATGTACTCACCGGGCTCCGACGGCCTCGGGGACCTGCTGACGCACATGATCATGCCGGTGGGGCTGCTCGCCCTCGCCAACGCCGCGGCGTTCACCCGCTACGTGCGCTCCGGAGTGCTCGAGGAGCTCGGGAAGGACTACGTCCGCACGATCATCGCCAAGGGCGGGACCTCGGCACGGGCGCTGGGGCACGCACTGCGCAACAGTCTCATGTCACTGATCACGGTGCTGGCGCTGACGATCCCCGGGTCCCTCTCCGGCGCCGTCGTGCTCGAGCAGATCTTCGCCTGGCCCGGCATGGGCCAGCTCGCGATCTACGCGCTGACCAACCGCGACTACCCGATCCTCATCGGGTTCGGGCTGTACGTCGCCCTGCTGGTGCTGATCTGCAACCTGATCGCCGACGTCTGCTACACGATCATCGACCCGAGGGTGAGGACTGCCTGATGACGACCCAAGGTCTCGACCCCACGGTGGCCACGGACTCCGGTCTCGCACCGGCCGCCACGGAATCCTCGCCCGACAAGCTCGCGCTGCGCCGCTTCATGCGGAACCCGGCGGCGATGATCGGTGCCGTCGTGCTGCTGCTCACGGTGCTCGCCAGCCTTCTCGCCCCGCTGATCAGCCCCTACCCGCCCACCGAGATCGACCTGACGAACGTGCGCCAGCCGCCGTCCGGCGAGCACCTGCTCGGCACGGACTCGACGGGCCGCGACGTGTTTTCCCGCCTGCTCGCCGGCGGGCAGGTCTCCCTCATGGTGGGGTTCTCGGCGGCGCTGACGGCGGTCGCCTTCGGCACCCTGGTGGGCATCCTCGCCGGATGGTTCGGCGGGATCGTCGACGGCATCATCAGCCGCCTCATCGACATCATGCTGTCCCTGCCGGCGGTGCTGGTGATCATCGTCCTGGCCGGGGTGATCGGTCCGAGCGTGCCGATGCTGATCCTGGTGATCGCGGGGCTGGCGTGGCCGACCCCGGCGCGCATCGCCCGCGGCGTGGTCCTCAGCCTGCGGGAGGAGGAGTTCGTCCAGGCCGCCCGGGCGATCGGTTCGCGGACCCGGTTCATCCTGGCCCGGCATCTCCTGCCCGGGGCACTGCCTCCCATCGTGGTCTCGGCGACGCTGCTGGTGGCGGAGTCCGTGCTGCTGGAGTCCTCGCTGTCGTTCCTCGGCGCCGGGGTCCAGCCCCCGCAGTCCAGCTGGGGGAATATGCTCAACGAGGCGCAGTCCCTGACCGTCCTGTCCTCGATGCCGTGGCTGTGGGTGCCGCCGGGCCTCATGATCGCCCTGGTCGTCCTGTCGGCGATGGCCGTCGGCGACGGAATCCGTGACGCCATCGACCCCCGGAAGAACAGCTGACATGACACACGAGACGAACCGCCCCGACCAGGACGTCCAGGGCGATGCCGGCCCGCTGCTGTCCGTCCGGGACCTCACGCTCGACATCTCCACCCCGCACGGCACGGCACGGATCCTCGAGGCGGTGTCGCTCCAGGTGCACCCGGGCGAGATCGTCGGCGTCGTCGGCGAATCGGGGTCCGGCAAGAGCATGACCGCGCTCAGCGTGATGCGGATCCTCCCCACCACCGCACGCATCGCGAGCGGGGGCATCGACTTCGAGGGCGTCGACCTGGCCACGCTCAGCGCCCGGCAGATGCGCACCATCCGCGGTCGCCGCATCGCGATGGTCTTCCAGGACCACATGACCACCCTCGACCCGGTCATCTCGATCGGCGCGCAGATCGAGGAGGCCTACCGCCTCCACCATCGCAGCGCGAGCCGCGCCGAGGCCCGTGCCCAGATGCTCGAGGTCCTCACCCAGGTGGGCGTGCCCGGCCCCGAGGAGCGCTCGAAGCAGTATCCCCACCAGTGGTCCGGCGGCATGCGCCAGCGGGCGGTGATCGCGATGGCCCTGATCAACGACCCGGACCTGATCATCGCCGATGAGCCGACCACGGCACTGGACGTCACGATCCAGGCGGAGATCCTCGCCGTCCTGCGCGAGCTGCGCGACCGGCGCGGCCTCTCGATCCTGCTGATCACCCACGACATGGGGGTGATCGCCGACATGGCCGATCGGATCGTGGTGATGAAGCAGGGGAAGGTCGTGGAGACCGGCGAGGTGCATGCGCTGTTCGCCTCCCCGGAGCACCCCTACACGCGCACACTGCTGGACGCCGTGCCGCAGCCGGGGGACGACCCCGCCGCGAGCACCGCGGAGGAGGCATCCCAGCCCGCCGCGCTCGAGGTGAAGGACCTCGTGGTCCAGTACCGTCGCTCCTGGCGCCGCCAGGGCGTCCGCGCGGTGGACGGCGTCAGCTTCACCGTGCCCTCCGGCAGCGTGGTCGGACTGGTCGGGGAATCCGGATCCGGCAAGTCCACGATCGGCAAGGCGGTCGTGGGCCTGGCCCCGATCACCGCCGGCAGCGTCCTCGTCGAGGGCACGGATCTGCGGGGGCTCGACCGCGCCGCGGCGCGCACCGCCCGCAGGAGCTACGGCATGGTCTTCCAGGATCCGGCCTCCTCGCTCAACCCCCGGATGACGATCGGGCAGTGCATCGCCGAGCCGCTCCTGGCCCACCTGCGGGACCTCTCCGCCGCGGCCCGCCGGGAGCGCGTCACCGAGCTGCTCGAGCAGGTCGAGCTGCCCGCGGCGTGGATCACCCGGTTCCCGCACGAGCTCTCCGGCGGCCAGCGGCAGCGCGTCGGCATCGCTCGCGCCCTGGCCCCCGAGCCGGAGTTGCTGATCGCCGACGAGCCCACCTCGGCGCTGGACGTCTCGGTCCAGGCCGCCGTGCTCGAGGTGTTCCAGGACCTGCAGCAGCGGCTGGGGTTCTCGTGCCTGTTCATCAGCCACGACCTCGCAGTGGTCGAGCTGGTGTCGGAGAGCGTCATCGTCCTGCAGGGTGGGAGGATCGTCGAGCAGGGCGATGCGCGCACGGTGCTCCGCACCCCGCAGACCGAGTACACCCGCCGCCTCGTCGATGCCGCACCGATCCCGGACCCCGCCCGCCAGCGGGACCGCCAGCTGACCGGCACCACCGCCCCGCACACCCCCTGACCGCCTCGCACACGACCGACCACAATGCACACCCCCCACCAGGAGAACTCTCCATGCGCATCATGACCGTCTACGCCCATCCCGCCGACACCATCACCAACTGCGGCGGGACCCTCGCGCTGCACGCCGATGCCGGCGACGAGATCGTCGCGGTGATCCTCACCCACGGCGGCCGCATCCACCCCAACGTGTACGCCGAGGAGGCGCGCAAGGAGGACGCCGACCCGGACCTCCTCGCCGCGGACCGGGCGGAGATCATCGAGAACAAGAAGGGCGAGCTGCGGCGCGCCGCCGAGATCGTCGGGATCGGCACCATCGAGTTCCTCGACCACGACGACGCCATCTCCGTGGTGCGCGAGGACATGGTCGACGAGGTCGCCGAGATGATCGCGAAGCACCGACCGGACGTGATCATCGCCGACTACCCCCAGAACCCCGCGGTGACCAACTCCGCGCACACCATCGCGACGATGACCCTGATCGCCGCCCTCGACCGCGCCTCCCAGTTCCTCACGAACATCGACGGCAAGGAGGAGGTCAACGTCAAGCAGGTGTTCCTCGGCGGGCTCCCGGTGCTCGCGAGCGATGCGCTGTCCACCTACGGGGTCCGCAACGACCTGTTCATCGACATCACCTCCGTGGTGGGCCGCAAGGTCGCGGCGATGGACTGCTTCACCAGCCAGGGCTACGACGGCCCCTTCGCCCGCAAGCTCATCGAGGCGAGCAACGGCGAGTTCGGCCGCTCGGCCGGCATCGCGCTCGCCGAGCCCTACGTCCGGTTCCGCGGTGAGACCAGGTCGCTGCTGCCCCTGACCGACTACGCGGAGGCGGCGGACCCGCTCACCCGCCACGTCTCCTACTCCCAGTTCGACGTGCGGC
>Ga0209487_1000912_pt1 | contig 25912 bp, 28 predicted proteins | sample Poulit2012_FD_187524 | JGI IMG/M metagenome (GOLD analysis project Ga0209487, IMG submission 187524) | Agricultural soil microbial communities from Georgia to study Nitrogen management - Poultry litter 2012 (SPAdes) (version 2) | ecosystem: Environmental > Terrestrial > Soil > Agricultural land...
CGCAATCGCGCAACTTACCCTCCAGTGCAGCGTAGCAGTGCCGGACCCACCACCTATACGCCTGCCGCTTATATTGTGGAGCTCAACGTCAACACCTTTACCGGTCAGGTAGAGGTCATGAACCATCACTCACTGGTGGATCCGGGCACCATGATCGTGCCCGAGTTGGTTTCGGGGCAATTGCAAGGCGGGGCGGCCATGGGTATTGGACACGCCCTGATGGAGGAGCTGCCTTTGTACGAAGATGGCCCGGGCAATGGCACCTGGAATTTCAACCGCTACACCCTGCCAAGAGCAAAGGACGTCGCCGTATGGACCCAAACTGCTGAATACCTGCCACCTTTATCTGAGACTTCCCCTCCAAAGGGTTTGGCAGAGTTGGGCATGATCCCGATAGTGGCTGCGGTGAGCAATGCTGTCACGCATGCCATTGGCAAACGTTTTTATCACTACCCCATTACCCCTGAAAAAATCAAGGAAGCGTTGTCATGAATATTGAAAAACAACCCCTTACGCTCACGGTCAATGGCAAAACCATCGGTCCGGTGGATGTACCGCTGAATATGCCAATGGTCGACTTCCTGCATGAGCATCTCAATTTGACAGGCACACGTTTTGGCTGTGGGCAAGGCGTCTGTCATGCCTGCACTGTTGTGGAAGTAGGCTCTGATGGGTCGATGACGGAAAGTCGCACCTGTGTGTTCACTGCCCACTATTTCAATAATAAATCCATCATCACGGTAGAAGGGCAGGCCACATACGATGACGAGGGCAAACTGCAATCCCTCTCGCCGATACAGCAGGCCTTTATCGATCACTTTGCCTTTCAGTGCGGTTACTGTGCGCCCGGCTTTGTGACCGGCGCAACCGTATTCATAGATGGGCTCAAACGCCAGCCCGTACGGCGCGAGCATTTGGAAAGTGCCATAGAGGACGCCCTGAACGAGCATATCTGCCGTTGCACGGGTTATGTGCGCTATTATGAGGCAGTCAAGCAGGTGGCTCTGGCAACGCCTGGCTGTGTAATTGATGATTGAGCAAAAGCTCGGATAATATCATCTGCTATCAGCTGCCCGTAGTATCCGGGCAGCAAAAAGCCCAGTTAAAAAACTGGGCTCAATGCATGAAAGCTTTGGTGGCCTTGGGCGGAATCGAACCACCGACACAAGGATTTTCAATCCTCTGCTCTACCAACTGAGCTACAAGGCCAAATCAAAAAAAGTAACTATAACATATTTTTTTGAATAAGTGCTAGTCCTGCGCCTGCCCTGTCGTTTTTCACGCCATGCGACAAAGTGCAAGACCACACATTTTACATAAATGAGTTGAAATTTCAATATTTGTGGCAAGCATATTATAATATCGTGTGCCAAGGTTGATAAGGTTATGATTTGGCCTACCTGCATCCCATGTTCTTTTGTCTTTTAGGCTCTTTAGTTTCTTTCTATGACGAATGATGTCCTCACCTTTGGTTTAAATCATGTTTCAGCGCCAGTAGAGGTGCGCGAGCGCGTTGCCTTTCCCATGGATGTGCTGCGTTCGGCCTTGGAGGGCATCCGGTCTACTTTCGGCTCCTCAGTGAGCGAGGCAGCCATCTTGTCAACTTGTAATCGCACCGAAATCTATTGTGCCGCCGAGCCACATGTGGTTGAGCATCTGCCCAAATGGATGGCCGAGTTCAACGAGGTCCGGACGACAGATCTGACCCCGCACCTATATCGTTACGAGCACAATCAGGCGGTGCGCCATGCCTTCAGGGTGGCCAGCGGCCTGGATTCCATGGTGCTGGGCGAGGCCCAAATCCTGGGCCAGATGAAGGACGCCGTGCGCGCTGCCGACGAGGCCGGGGCCTTGGGTACCTTGCTGCATCAGCTGTTTCAGCGTACCTTTTCCGTGGCCAAGGAGGTGCGCACCCAGACCGCCATCGGGGCGCATTCAGTATCGATGGCCGCTGCAGCGGTGCGTTTGGCTGAGCGGGTCTTTGGGGATCTGGGGCAGACCAATGTCTTGTTTATCGGTGCGGGCGAGATGATCGAGTTGTGTGCTGCCCATTTTGCGACTCAAAAACCCAAGAAAATGATGGTCGCCAATCGCACCCGTGAGCGCGCTGAGGGGCTGGCCTCCCGTTTTCATGCCAACACAATGCGGCTGGCAGATTTGCCCGAAAACCTCGAGCGTTATGATGTTGTGGTGTCATCCACTGCAAGCACTTTGCCCATTTTGGGGCTTGGCATGGTCGAGCGGGCGATCAAGGCCCGTCGCCATCGCCCGATAGTGATGGTGGATTTGGCGGTGCCCCGGGATATAGAGCCCGAGGTGAGCCGTCTGTCCGATGTATATTTGTACTCAGTAGATGATTTGGCCGGCATTGTCCAAAAGGCCAGTGATGCCCGTCAGGCAGCCGTGCTGCAAGCCGAGAGCATCATTGACCATCAGGTGCAGCAGTTTATGCGCTGGCTCCAGAATCGCGAGCTTGTGCCCACCCTGATCGATGTGCAGACCCAGGCCGAGGCCGTATCACAGCATGATCTGCAGCGAGCCCGGCGCATGTTGGCGCGTGGGGACAATCCTGAGGCGGTACTTGACTGGCTGAGCCATAGTTTGACGCAGCGTTTTTTACATGGTCCCCTGACCACACTCAAGGACAGTCCGGACGAGGAGCGCGAGCTGCTCTTGCAGATGCTGCCACGCCTACTGCCAACCACTCAGAGACGTCGTTCCTGATATTTTAAAAGTTTTCTTATGAAAGATTCCATGCGACACCGGCTGGAGCAGATCTCGCATCGTCTGGTAGAAATCGATGCCCTGCTATCCGAGCCTGATAGTACAAACGATATGGATAATTTTACCCGTCTCTCCCGGGAGCGGGCCGAGATTGAGCCGGTGGTGACTGCTTATCAGGAGTATGTCAGCACCGAGCGGGATATGCATGCGGCTCAGGAGATGCTCAGTGACCCCGAATTAAAGGAGCTCGGGGAGGAGGAGCTGCAGGTTACCCGCGGACGGCTGAATGAGCTCGAGGGCGAATTGCAGATTCTGTTACTGCCCAGGGACCCGGATGATGAGCGCAGTGTGTATCTGGAAATACGGGCAGGCGCCGGCGGTGATGAGAGTGCATTGTTTGCCGGGGATTTATTGCGCATGTATACCCGCTATGCAGAAAGCCAGGGCTGGCGTGTGGAGATTGTTTCAGCCAGCTTCTCTGAAATAGGCGGCTACAAAGAGGTGATTGCCCGTATTGAGGGTGAAGGGGTGTATGAGCGCCTCAAATTTGAATCCGGTACGCACCGCGTGCAGCGAGTACCGGAAACCGAGGCCCAGGGTCGCGTACACACCTCCACCTGCACTGTGGCCGTGATGCCCGAGGCTGATGAGCTGGACGATATTGTGATTAATCCGGCGGATCTGCGTGTGGATACCTTCAGGGCCAGTGGCGCCGGGGGGCAGCACGTCAACAAGACAGATTCTGCTGTGCGCATCACACACTTGCCAACCGGGGTGGTTGTGGAGTGTCAGGATGATCGTTCACAGCACCGCAACCGTGAAAAGGCGATGAAGGTGCTGGCTGCCCGCCTCAAGGATCAGCAGGAGCAGGAAATGCAGGCTCAGGAGGCTGAGCAAAGAAAAAGTCTGGTCGGTACGGGCGATCGCTCCGAGCGTATCCGCACATATAATTTTCCCCAGGGGCGGGTGACCGACCATCGTATCAATCTGACCATGCACAAGCTGGCTCTGGTGCTCGATGGGGACCTCGATGAGCTCACCCAGGTACTTTTAAACGAGCATCAGGCCGCCCAGCTGGCTGCCTTGGCCCATGACTGATGTCCGCCCTATCTGAGCTTTGGCCCCAAAGCATCTGGCAGGCGCAGCAGCGCAGTCCCTTGCCCTTGCTCGAGCAGCATATGCTCTGGCAGCATGTGCTGGGGGTAGAGCGCTCTTGGCTGATTGCGCATGATAGGGATCCCCTGACCCCGACTGCCTGGCAACACTATCAACAGCTGGAACAGCGCCGGATGGCAGGCGTGCCCATGGCGTATCTGTTGGGCTGGCGGGAGTTCATGGGTCATCGCTTTATGGTCAGTCCCGCAGTACTGATTCCCCGACCCGAGACAGAGCTATTGGTAGAGCATGTGCTGCAACAGGTATTACCCTGTTACGCACAGCCTCGCGTGCTGGATTTGGGTACGGGCAGTGGGGTCATTGCCGTTTCTTTGGCTTGTGCCTACCCGGCAGCGCAACTGATGGCCACAGATCTGAGCGCAGCTGCGTTGGAGGTGGCGCAGCAAAATGCCCGTACCCTCTGTGATGGGAAGGTCGAATTTCTAAAAGGAAGTTGGTACGATTGCCTGGATGAGGCTCAACGCTTTGACGTGATCGTCTCCAATCCGCCCTACATCGCTGCGGATGATGCGCATTTGCTGCAAGGTGATCTACGCCAGGAGCCGCAACAGGCACTTACTGACGGGCAGGATGGCATGAATGATCTGCGCACGATTATCTCTCAGGCCCCCCGCTTTTTGCATTCCGGCGGGCAGTTGTGGGTAGAGCATGGTTGGAATCAGGCGTGTCACGTGCGAGAATTACTACTAGAGGCCAAGTTTTCCGAGGTACGCAGCATTTGTGATTTGGCAGGTGTGGAGCGTATTTCGGGCGGTACACTTAACTTTTAAAGAGAGCACAATGAGCGAAGTTCAAAATTTTATCGATGAAACCGTAAAAGAGCATCCTGTGGTGCTATTCATGAAGGGTACAGCCCAGATGCCGCAGTGCGGCTTTTCAGCGCGCGCAGTACAGATCCTCAGGGCCGTAGGCCTGAAGGAGGTAGTCACTATCAACGTTCTCGAGGATGATGAGGTACGTGAGGGGATTAAGGTCTATTCAAACTGGCCCACGATTCCCCAGCTCTACATCAAGGCAGAGTTCGTGGGCGGCTCGGATATCATGGCCGAGATGTTTGAAAGTGGTGAGATGGAAAAAATGCTGCGTGACGAAAAGATCCTCACTGAAGAGTAAATCAACTTATCGACGCAGCACGGGTCACAGAGCGCCTAAGTCGGGCTCTTTGTGACCTTTTTTGTTTTCTGGAGCGATTTTTGCCGATTATCCTGATGCATCTCAACGAGCGTGATGGTGATGCCGCTGACACAGATAATAATGATGCCAAGCCAGCTTAATAATCCGGGTAGTTGTTTCCAGACTAGCCAGCCAAAAAGAGCGGCGCTGATGATTTTGCTGTACACAAAGGGCGACAGCAAGGAGGCAGGTGCTTTTCTATAGGCTTGTATCTGCATTAAATGTCCCAAGGTGCCAAATATCCCGGTACAGAACATCACTAACCACTCAAACCAGCCAAAACTGGTTAATAGCGGCAGGGTCTGACCCAAAATGAAAGGCATGAGCAGACTCAGTGACACAAAGCCCACGATCCCGCTCCAGATCAGGGTGGTAAAAGAGCTTTCGTTGGCTAATCGACGGGTAATAATATACTGCACAGCAAAGAGCAAGGCCGTGACCAGGCCGAAAAACACCCCCACGGGATCCAGACCGGCGCTGGGTCGGATAATCAGTAGCACTCCACCAAAGGCGGTGAGGGCTGCAACCCATCGGGAGATTTTGGGCGGCTCTTTTAATATCCACGGGGCGATGGCCAACACAATGAGTGGTGCCAAAAAGTTAATGGCGGTGGCATCTGCCTGGGGCAGAAAATGCAAGGCCGTGAAAAAAGACAGAGAGGACAGCAGCATGGCGAGTCCTCTCATGATTTGGGCCTTTAGGCGTTGGGTCTTAACCACCGTAAAGCCATAAGTCGGGATAATCAGGGCGGACACAATGATTAAATGAACGATATAGCGCACCCAGCTCATTACAAACAAGGGCAGGCCCATCGCCATAATCCATTTTCCGCTGGTATCCAGAGCAGCTAGTGAGACCGTGGAAAGCACCATAAGCGCAATGCCTACCAGCGGTTGTTGATTGTTATTCATTGGTAAAAGCGCTCCCCGCCCAAAACCTGGCTTAATCGTTTCGCTTTGTTAAACACTAGCAACTTCCACTGCTCGATGCTCTCCTCGCTAAAACGGGTAGCAGGACCGGAAATGGCCAACGCACCCTTGATCCCTGTGCTACTGAATACCGGGGCGGCGATGGCCGCTATCTCCTCCTCTCTTTCTCCGATAGAAACAAAGACTTCTGGTTTTTTTGTCTCCTTTTCCATACAGTAATGCAGCAGAATTTTTCCTGCCGCTCCTTTCTTTAAGGGCAGCAGTTCTCCTTGTCGTATATGATCGCGCAGTTCTTTTTTGGAATCTGCCCGATATAGACAGACCCGCATATCTCCATCCCGCACGAAAAAAGAAGCCCCTTCGCCCGTAAGCTCAACCAATTTATTGAGCACGGGGGGGACGTGTTGTTCGAGGTTCAACGAGCTGGTATAAACATGAGCCCATTGCAGTACCCGGGCACCAAGCTGGTACTCCCCATTGTCCAGGCGGGCAACACAGTGTTCCTCGATGAGGGTATGAAGCTGACGCAAAAGTGTGCTTTTATACAAACCGGTGCGTACAGAAAGCTCCTGCAGGGTTAGCGAGGGTTCATTAGGTTGAAAGGCATTAAGCACACTTAATGCGCGAACGACGGCTAGTACAGGTTTATTGTTGCTCATCTAGGTAATCACCCCTAGTAGAAATTGGTGGATTGGTATGGTATAAATTCTATTACACAGACCTGAGTTCTGTCTAGCAGAATTTGCTAGGCTTAAAGGTCAGAAAAATCTAACAACTCTCATACCTATTGGAGGGGATCTTATGAAAATTATCAAAAAAGCGCTATTTGGCGCATTGTTTGCTGCCGCAACCGTTTTTTCTGGTGTTGCAGCAGCAGACAGCTTTCCTGATCAAACGATTAAAGTCGTCGCGCCTTATGCTCCGGGCGGTGCTTCAGATATGTTTGCCCGAGCTTTGGCAGAGGGACTGCGCAAGGAGTTTGATATTCCTGTGGTGGTTGAAAATCGTGCGGGTGCTTCCGGCATTATTGGTGCCGAGTATGTCTCGCGAGCCAAGCCTGATGGTTATACCTTAGTAGTGGGAGCTGTATCCCTGCACTCTATTTTGCCAAGCCTGATCAAAAAGATGGGTGAGGTGCAGGAAAACCTCACGCCAGTTTCTACCATTGCCAACTCGCCTTCATACGTGGTCGTCCCCGCTGATAGCCCTGCTACGGATATTGTCGAATTTGTCGAGATGCTGCAGGCAAATCCTGATGACTTCATGTATGGCTCTGCTGGAAATGGGACATCGCAGCATTTATTTGCCGAGCTGTTCAAACAGGAAATCGATGCCGACATCTTGCACGTACCTTACAAGGGGAGTGGTGAGCTCGTGGTGGATCTGATTGCCGGGCGAGTGGATTTTGCAGTAGAGCAAGGTCCAGCCATTTTGAGTCACGTTCATAACGGTAAGCTGCGCGTATTGGCGACTGCCATGGCTGAGCGTACGGATGAAATGCCGGATGTGCCTACCTTGGCTGAGACTGTGTTGCCTGGATTTGCAGCCAATACCTGGTTTGCGGTTTATGCACCCAAAGGCACCCCTGAGTCCGCCATAAATACACTGAATGCTGCCTTTGAAAATGTTTTGCAAGATGAGGATGTAGTAAAGGTATTGCGTTCACAAGGGGCAATCCCACTGCACATGACCGCTGCTGAACTGGCAGAAATGGAAGAACGCGATCGCCAAATGTGGCTTGAGGTAATCGAGTCTGGCCAGATCGTTCTGGAAAATAATTAGGGTAGTAAACAATGGAACATAAGACCGAGGTAAGAGCGGATTATCTGGAAAAAGTCACAGGCAAGGCCATGTTTGTGACTGATATGGTAGTGCCGGGCATGGCCTATGCCCGCCTCATTCGCAGTACTCATGCGCATGCCAAAATCGTTGCTATTGATGTGACTGAGGCGCAGGCCTTGCCTGGTGTGTTGGGGGTATTCAGTGGTGAGGATCTGGAACGCCTGTTTGGGGATAATTTCAGATGGGGTCTGTATTTCAAGGATCGTCCAGTCATTGCCAAGGATTATGTGCGTTATGTTGGTGAGCCGGTGGTCGCCATTGTGGCCACCACTGAAGCCATTGCCGAGGATGCGACAGACTATGTGGATATCCAATATGAGCCTTTGCCACACGTCAATGCATTTGATGAGGCAATGGCGCCCGATGCCCCTTTGGTCCATCAGGAATTTGAGCCCATCGAGAACTTTTATTTTCATGGCGGGCCCAAGCCACAGGAAGGGAGCAACATCTGTCATCAGTTTGATTATGAGCAGGGCGATGTAGAGGCCGCTTTTGCCAAAGCACATAAGGTCGTCGAGGAGGAGTACAGCTTTCCTGGGGTCTATCACTATGCCATGGAGCCGCACGCAGCCATCGCCAGTGTGACGGATGAGGGGATTGAGATCTGGAGCAATGGCCAGACCCCAACTGCCATCCAGCGAGTTTGTGCTGAGCTGTTCGGTCTTTCGACTGCCCAGATACGGGTGCACACCCCTTACATAGGAGGTGGTTTTGGGGGCAAGGCCTCAGTCAAGATTGACCCGCTTGTAGTTGCTTTGTCCAAATATGTGGGCCGCCCGGTCAAACTACAGCATAGTCTGGTGGATTCCATGCTGACCTGTCGTCGGGTAGGTATGAACATTAATATCAAGACCGCAGTGGATGAGCAGGGCAAGCTACTGGCCCGCAGCATTGATGTATTGGGTAATTGTGGGGCCTATGCTGATACTGGGCCAGCCAGTACCACCAAGGCTGCTTTCCGCGCCATCGGGCCTTATGAGTTCAAAAATCTAAAGTTGCGCGCTCGCGCAGTTTATACCAATTCGGTGCCTGCGGCATCTTGTCGCTCCATTGGAGGGCCACAGGGGGTGTGGGCGTCGGAGTCCCAGATTGATGAGCTGGCGTATCAGCTGGGTCAGGATCCTATTGAGTTTCGGATGCAAAACATCGCTCCGCGTCATGGAGTCATCAAGGCCGATTTGCGCCCCATCGATGTGGATGTCAAAGCCGAGCTCGAGCATGCGCTGCGTCTCATGCAGCAGGCCCGAGAGCACGACCATGATGAGCAGTCTTCAGTTGGTGTAGCGGTGGCTGCTACCGATCCGGGTATCCTGCCCATCAGTGGCGTGCTGGTTCGCTTGCATGCGGATGGTCAGGTGACCGTCATGGCGACAACCGCTGAGCTTGGGCAGGGCGCCCGTGGGGTGCAAAGACTCATGGCGGCACGGTACCTGAATCAGCCCATCGAAAAGGTCACGGTCTTGCAACCTGATACCCATGTTGCCCCTTATGACTGGGGCACCGGAGCGAGCCGCTCTACCATCATGATCGGTTTGGCCATTGAGGATGCCGCTCGCCAAATCAAGGAGCAAATCCTGGAAACCGCTGCCTTAGCCAGTGGCAAGTCTAAAGAGCAGATCAAGATTGTTTCCGGCGGCGTTGAGATCGATTCTGAAATCATCAGTTTCATGGAGCTGTTGCGCCGTTTCCATGGCATTACGGCCGGTGAGTTTTCTGCTTTGGGGCGCGTAACCCCTTACACCAAAGGCGGGGATTTCCGTCAATTCCCACTTTTTTGGGAGACGGCCGCCGGTGCGTGCGAGGTTACCGTGGATGAGCAAACCGGTGATATTGCCATTAATAAAGTGGCCTTGAGTAGTGATGTCGGCAAGGTGTTGAATAAGAAGGCCGCAATTGGACAGGAAGAAGGAGCTATCGTACAGGGCATCGGCCATACCCTGAGCGAGCAGTATATATATGAGGATGGACAGCTCATGAATGGCACAGTGTTTGATTACAAAGTGCCAACGATTGAGCAAACCCCGCAAATGTACTCCCATTTCATAGAAAACGAAGATGGTCCCGGACCCTTTGGCTCCAGGGGGTTGGGTGAGGGTGCCATTTTGCCTATTGCACCGGCGGTTGCCAATGCCATCCGCAGTAAGTATGGCGTCAGGATTCGTTCGCTTCCTTTGACACCTGAGCGGGTATGGCGCGCTATCAACAAAGAAAGAGGTACTGATGAAATTTGAATCACAAACGAGTATTGCTGCAACCAAAGAGGAAATCTGGGCTTTGCTATTTGATGTCACACGTGTTGCCGGATTAATCCCGGGTTGTAGTGATGTTGAGGAACTGGAGACTCTGGCTCGTTATAGCGCCATGATTCGGCAAAAGGTGGGTCCTTTCAGGTTTAGCATGCCTTGCGAAATTACGGTTGATGAATATGAGGAGCTAAAGCGCGTTGGTATTACCGCAGAAGGGGAGGACCGCAAAACCTCCACCAGCGCTTTAGTCAAGATGGTATTGAGCCTGGAGCAAGATGAGGAAGGGAAAACATTAATAGATATCGATGCCGATATACAGATGTTTGGCAAGCTCGCCACACTTGGCGCACCCATAGTCAGACGCAAGTGCCGAGCCATTTTCCGCGAATTTGATGAAAATTTGCATGAAGAGCTGGAGGTAATCGGTGAAGCCAAGAGCGTTTAAGTTTCATAGCCCACAGGATATTCCGACGGCACTCACCCTGGCTGAGGACAGTGATTATGATTTTATGTACTTTGCCGGGGGCACCGAGGCCCTGATTGGCCTGAAAGAGCGGGTGTTGACGGTAGAACACCTGATCAATATCAAGGGTATTCCAGGGCTCAAGGAGATCCGCGTGGAGAACCAGATGCTGTCGATTGGGGCTCTGGTTACCCATCAGGAAATTGCTGATAGCCCAATCGTGCAGGAGGTGCTGCCTGCCTATGCCACATTGAGCAATAACATTGCTAATGTTCGGGTGCGGCAGGCAGGGACTCTGGCAGGCAATCTATGCTTTGCCGAGCCAAATGCCGATCCGCCGGCTTTTCTGGCGGCGATGGATGCTCAGCTGGTCCTGGTCGGACCGGAAGGGGAGCGGCAGGTACCCGTGCGTCGTTTCTTTGATGGGCCGTATTCTACGGTGCGCGAGGATGAGGAACTGCTGACTCAGATACTGATTCCCGTGGCCGCACAGCCGCAAAAAAGCATCTACAAAAAGGTGGTGTATCTGCATCGCCCTACCGTAGGAGTGGCTGCAGTTTGTACCACTTTGGATGGGCAGCAGCGCTGGGAGGTTTGGGCCGGAGCACTGACGGGCGAACCCGAAAGAATGGATCAATTATGTGAGCTTTTGGCTCAAGGTACTGCAGATAAAGCGGCCCTGCAGGCAGCTGCGAAACAGGATGTAGCGGATTGGGATGTCCTCGAAGGAGTTTTTGGCAGCCCCGATTATCGCAAGCACCTGGCAACAGTTTTAGCAATACGGTGTGTCATGGAGCTGGCAGATGACTAATGAATACAAGGAAACCATTCGGCTCGAAGTCAATGGTCAAGAGCATGAGCTCGAGGTGGAGCACCGAGCGCTTTTGATTGATACGCTCAGGACCTCATTGGGTCTGACCGGGACCAAGGTCTCCTGCGGCGGGCAGGTGTGTGGTGTGTGCACGATTTTAATAGACGGTCGCCCCGTCTCTAGTTGCTGCACCCTGACAATGGATTGTGTGGGTAAATCAATACGCACCATCGAGTCCTATGAGCAGGATCCACTCATACAGTTGCTACAAAAAAGTTTTATGGAGCATGGTGCCCTGCAATGCGGCTTTTGCACACCGGGGATCATCATGGCTTCATCAGCGCTATTGGCTGAAAAGCAGGATGCAGTGACTGAGGATGAGGTGCGACATCATTTGCACGGCAATATTTGTCGCTGTACTGGTTATCAGTCAATTATCACCGCAGTGGTTAAGGCTGCGGAAAACATGAAAGAAATGAACTCTGGAGTTTAGGTTCAAACAACATTCTATTGAGGGTTGAAGAAAGTTATGGTTAAAAAAGAGACAAAAGACATCAAGGTCGCCGTATGTGGTGCTGGAATGGGCGGACTAGCGGTGGCCTTGGGGTTGGCAAGGCAGGGATTTCAGGTATCGGTCTACGAACAGGCCAGCGAGCATCGTGAGTTAGGTGCTGGCCTATGGGTCTCCATGAATGGCGCCAAAGTGCTCTATGAATATGGTCTCAAGGAGGCCCTGGACCAGATCAATTTGCCGCCTGAGGATCGTGTTGTGCGTCTGTGGAGCACTGGGGACTCTTGGTCTGTTTATAACAAGGATGCCGAAAATAGTGATGATCACGTGCTCTATATGGTGTTGCGTTTTGAGTTGCACCGTATCTTGCTGGAGGCCTATGAAAAGCTGCGTCCCGGTACTGTTCATCTGAATCATCGCTGCATCGGTTTTGATGAAACCGAGGATAAGGTAACCGTACATTTTGAAGGTCAGCCATCGGTAGATGTGGATATTCTCATTGGAGCTGACGGTGTACATTCCAAGGTGCGTGAGGCCATGTTTGGCAAGGTCAATCAGAACTTTACTGATGCGATTGCCTGGCGCGGTCTGGTTCCCATCGAGCGTATTTCCCCTCAATACAGAAAGCCCGTGGCGACCACATGGATAGGACCAACTGCCCATATTACCTGCTATCCAGTACAGCATAACGGCGAAAAATACTTCAGCTTTTCTGGTCAGGTAGACAGCACTATCTGGGAGCAGGAATCCTGGTCGGATCCGGGCAAACTCGAAGAGTGTCTGGCAGATTTTGATGGCTGGCACGAGCAGGTTATCGAAATGGTGAGTGGGGCTGACACCCTGTATAAGTGGGGCCTGTTTACTCGTGACAAGCTGGACACCTGGGTGACACGTCGGGTGGCGCTATTGGGCGACGCTTGTCACTCAATGGTTCCTTATCTGGGTCAGGGCGTCAATATGGCCTTTGAGGATGCTGGCGTGCTGGTCAATCTATTGAGTAGCGAGCGGGACATCCCCACTGCGTTGCAGGATTATTTCGCGCTGCGCCACGAGCGTTGCTACGACATCGTGGATGCTTCCATGGACATGTTGGCAACCTTCCACCATGAGGATCTAAAGCAAGAAGATACTGCCAAAGCCTATATAGAGGATCAGTGGGGGCCAGAAAAAGTGCGTGCACGCTATGACTGGATCGTTGGTTATGAGGCGCTCGAGGTGGGCCGCTAAAGGTCTCGAATAGGGGGGGTAGGCGGCATTGTCTGTCCCCTTCCTTCAAATACAAAATTCGTGTTTTTTTAGAGAGAAAGATGCAAAAAAGAATTTGGGATAAATACATTCCGGCTGCCGAGAGGGAATTCTACAAGCAGGCGGGTTTTGGCGGGACCACGGGGTTCGGGCAACGCTGTGCCTTGCTGGTGATTGATGTGCAAAACCGCACCGTCGGCTCTAAACCCATGCCCGTTGAGGAGGCTGTCAAGGAATATCCCATGAGCTGTGGTGAGTATGGCTGGCGGGCATTACCCCATATCAAAAAGTTGGTTGAGTCGTTCAGACAGTATGGTATGCCAGTTTTTTATCCTTATGTCGCCTTCAAGAACAAATATGACCAGGGGCAGTTCGGTTCCAAGGTCTCGGCCGTAATGCAAATTCCTGAGAGTGGCTATGACATTCACGAGATGGTGGCACCCCAAGAGGGGGATATTCCTATCGCCAAATACCATCCCAGCGCTTTTTTTGGCACAAGTCTATCCAGCTACCTCATTGAGCGTCAGATTGACACCCTGGTAGTGACCGGAGCTACAACCAGTGGCTGCGTGCGCGGTACTGTCGTGGATGCGAGCTCCTTGAACTATAAGGTGGTTGTTGCCGAGGATGCAGTTTTTGACCGGGTGCAGGTCTCGCATGCCGTCAATCTGTTTGATATGTACAGCAAATATGCGGATGTACTGAGCACTGAGGAGATACTCAGTGAGATTAAAAAACTCAAATTAGTAGCCTGATATGACTGCCGAGAAAAAAGTATTTGCACACTATACCCGCGAAGCACTGGACTTTGAGTACGACAACGTCAATAAAGTCAAGGGCTTTGATTTTCAAGCTTACCTCAAAACACTCGGGGAAAAGAACCAAAGTGCCCTGACGCAATATGAGGATGTTTTACGTCGAGATTTATCATTTGGACCTCATGAGGATGAAACCCTGGATTTGTTTTTGACTAATCCCGGCGGGCCGTTGCATGTGTTTTTTCATGGCGGTTATTGGCGGATGTTACATAAAGATGACTTTCCCTATATTGCCCACGGTGTTTTACCGCATGGGCATAATTTGGCAGTCATCAATTACAGCCTGATCCCGACCGTGCGTATGGACGAGCTGGTAGGGCAATGTCGTCGTTCTATTGAGTGGTTGATGGAAAATGCTGCCGAATTAAACATCGATCCGAAGCAGGTCTCGGTATCTGGGCACTCAGCGGGGGGGCATTTAGCCGCCATGATGTGCACTTATGAGTTCCCGCAGCCGCTGACTTCGGTTTGTGCACTGAGCGGGATTTTTGACCTAAGGCCGATACAGAAGTGTTTTTTGAATGATGTATTGTCTCTGACGGATGAGGAGGTGCAGGAATATAGTCCGATGCAACTCAAACCCGTACATCAGGGTCCTTTGCTATTACTGACGGGTGCTTTGGAAGGCCCTGAGTATGAGCGTCAGGCAAGGGAGTTACAGCAGGCTTGGAGTGCTTATAGAGAGGCGCCCGAGGTGTTATTTGCAACTGATCACGATCACTTTACCTTGCGCGCCGATTTGGGCGATCCGAAGTCTGAAATTACCCGACGTACGCTTTTTTTATAACTCGCAGGAGGGGACATAATGGTATCAAGATCTTTATATGTAGCATGGCAGGATTTGCTCAATCTTTGCCAATTAAAAAAAGGTGAGACCGTAGCGATTTTGGTAGGTGATAATACGCATCCGGATCATTTGAATGCAGTCAAATTGATTCTATCGCTAGAAGGTCATGTTTTTTATTTGCTGGAATTGGGCGAGGCTCCGGGCATGAACCTGGCCGGTGATTCTACTGCAGCCTATGTACCTACTGCACTAGCAGACAACCGGGTAGTCATCGATGCGCTCAAGAGCACTGATTTAATTGTAGATTTGATGGGGATGTATCGAGGGGGTGAACAAAAGGAAATCCTCGATGCCGGAGCGCGGATTATTTTGGTCAAAGAAGGGCCTGAAACCTTTATTCGCTTAAAGCCTGAGTTTGAGGACAAGAAAAAAGTACTTGATGCGCTGGCAATATTCAAGGAAACCGACACCATGCATGTCACCTCCGAGGCGGGAACCGATTTGGTGGCCTCCTTTGGCAAATATGATTATTTGACGCAGTACGGCTTTGCCGATGAGCCCGGTCGTTGGGATCATTGTCCAAGCGCTTTTGTTGCTGCCTGGCCCACTGAGGAAAGCATACAGGGACGCGTGGTATTGAATGCCGGGGATGTGATTCTACCCTTTAAATATCACCTCAGAACGCCGATTTATCTGGATATCAAAGATGGCTATATCACCTCCATTGAGGGGGATTTTGATGCGCGTTATCTACGCGACTATATGGCCGCCTTTAATGATCCAGAAGCCTATGCCGTATCGCATTTGGGCTGGGGTCTGCACAGCCGCTCGTACTGGACCGGTATCGGGATGTATGACAAGCGACAGACCAATGGGATGGAGTCGCGTTCCTTTGAGGGTTGCTTCATGTTCTCCACCGGTCCCAACATTGAGGGGGGCGGTACTAGGGAGACAGCCTGTCATCTGGATATTCCCATGATAGATTGCACCGTGAAAATGGACGATCTGGTAGTGGTCCAAAAAGGCAAGCTGATCAAATGATCGCTGAACTGCCCGAAATAGGGCGGGTTCTTTTACCTAGAGGGTGTTAGACAGATGCGACGGTTATTAAACAAGGATACCTTTGCAGCGCTTTTCGTGTTGCTATTTGGGTTAGGGACGATATGGGGCAGTGGACACTATGAAACAGGCTCCTTGGCTAGAATGGGACCAGGGTACTTTCCCAAGCTATTAGGTTTTTTTCTAGTGATTTTGAGCCTGATTCTGTTTTTTAGTCCCAATAAGTCAACAGAAGGTTTGGGTATTTCTGGTTGGATCCATAAATTGCGGCCCTGGTTTTTTATCCTTATGGGCCTGATTTCTTTTGTGGTACTTGGCCAGTATTTTGGCTTTATTCCGGCAACTTTTGCCCTGATCTTTCTAGCAGGCTTTGCTGATAAAAATAATAGTTTTAAAACCATGCTGGTTCTGGCCTGTCTGGTCACCCTAGTGGCTGTTCTAGTGTTTCATTACGGCATTGGATTGCAGTTTCCGTTACTCATTTGGGATTAGGGCATGATAGAAAATTTGATGCTGGGAGTTCAGACAGCTTTTCATTGGGAAAACCTGATTTATTCCTTTCTTGGGGTAGCGTTGGGTAACCTGATAGGAGTTTTGCCGGGCATTGGCGCTTTGGCGGCAATCTCCATGCTCTTACCCATCACTTATGGGTTGAGCCCTGTGGGGGCGTTGATGATGCTGGCCGGACTGTATTATGGGACCAGCTTTGGTGGAGCCACTACTTCAATTTTGTTAAATTTGCCGGGAACGGCCCAACATGCGGTTGTATGTGTGGATGGGCATCCATTAGCAAAGCAAGGTCGTGGCGGTTCAGCCATTTTTATGGCCATGCTCGCCTCATTTGTCGGCGTGTGTGTGGGCATTATCTTGATGAGTCTGTTCAGCCCTCTATTGACAGATATTGCCTTTATGTTTGGAGCTGAGGAGTATTTTTCTCTTATGTTGCTAGGTTTGTTAGCGGCATCAGCTCTCACGAGCGGCTCAGCGGTCAAGGGCATTGCTTCTGTAGTCATCGGCATTATTTTAGGGCTGGTTGGTACTGATGTCATGACTGGGGTAGCACGTTTTGACTTTGACCTGGCTCAACTGCAAGATGGTATTTCCCTCGTAGTACTGGCGATGGGTCTATTTGGTGTCGCAGATGTTTTTCAACATGCAGGCCACATTGGTAAAGGGACTTTAATCACCAACTCCTCAGTGGATGCCCGCTCGGTGCGTCCCCAAAAAGGGGAAATTAGGGAGTCAGTGGGCCCTATTCTAAGGGGTTCTGGTATTGGCTCTGCACTGGGTATCTTGCCCGGCACCGGGGGAACCATTGCCTCATTTATGTCCTATGCTTATGAGAAAAAAGCGAGCAAACATCCAGAGCGCTTTGGCAAAGGCGCGATGGAAGGGGTTTCCGGCCCTGAGGCTGCCAATAGCTCGGCCGCAATAACGGCCTTTATCCCAACCCTAACCTTGGGCATTCCCGGGGATGCGGTGATGGCTTTAATGTTAGGTGCCTTGATGATTCATAACATCACGCCAGGGCCACAAATCATGGTCGCACATCCAGATCTGTTTTGGGGGCTGATCGTTAGTTTCTGGATTGGTAATTCCTTGTTGCTGCTCATGAACTTCCCACTCATCAAACTTTGGGTCAAATTACTGACGGTTCCCTACCGCATTATCTTTCCCATTGTTTTGTTGCTAATTAGCGTGGGGGTATACAGCACCAATAACGATATCATCGAGGTCGCATTTGTCATTGGGGTAGGGATATTCGGCTTTTTCATTAGCCGGCTTGGCTTTCAGGCTGCTCCTTTATTGCTGGGCTATGTGCTTGGACCAATGATAGAGGAGCATTTCCGTCGTTCCATGCTGATGTCACGAGGTGATATGATGACGTTTATCACACATCCCATCAGCGGTGTTTTCATTTTCATTAGCTTTTTGCTGTTAGTGAGTGTGTTTTATAAGGCCGTTCGTAATTACTTAAAAGGTAGGCAGGAAAAACCAATTTCTCCTGCTGAATTACAAAAGAGCTAAGCAGTATACGCATAACGGGATGAGACAGCGGGCAGCGGTAGTCAGCAGCCCGCTGTTTTTTCTGCCAGCTCCCGGATACTGCGTACGCGTAGCCAGACGTAGGCAGGCAAGCCGCGCATTTGGGGGTGTCCTGGGGTGGGGGTGCCGGGGTGGTCAAAATACACTGTGCGTATGCCCAGTTGGGCGGCACTTTTTAGATTGTTCAGACTATCATCAATAAAAATGCACTCCTGTGCCGCAACATTCAGTCGGGCGAGTACCTGCTGCATCATGCGGCCGGAGGGTTTTGGTCTGAAAACCCCGGCATTACGCATCGCCTCTACGCTGATAATGCGCCTAAAGTGATGGCGAATGCCGACGGCCTTCAGTACCTCGAGCGTATAGGCCAAGGGGGCATTAGTTAATATGTTTTTTTCCCCGGGCAGTCGTTGCAAGGAATGATTTAATCCGGGCTCATGATGAATATGGGCCGCCACATCAAAGTGGTGGGCACGATGTAAAAATTCATGTGGGCAGACGTCATGATGGCGGGCGATGCCGATGAGTGTGGCGCCATATTCGCGCCAGTATTGCAAACGTAGCGCGTCGGCTTGCTCGAGGGAGAGTTGCAGCAGATCGGCAATGGCCTGGTTCATGCAGCGGTGGATCTGCTCAAAAATGCCTTGGGAGGCATTATGCAAGGTATTATCCAGATCAAATAACCAGACCGGGGTGCAGTGGCTAGGCCGGCGCGCCCCCGGGTTTTGATAGGCAATGCGCTGAGGCCACATGGTCACAGTGTGCGCTGCCTAGTGTGCGCTAATCAGGGTGCCTACGCCCTCGTCCGTGAGGATTTCCAAAAGCAATGAGTGGGGCACCCGACCATCGATGATATGAACCGAGTTCACTCCGTAGCGCGCCGCATCCAGGGCTGAGGAGATTTTGGGCAGCATGCCGCCCGAGATGGTGCCGTCAGCAAAGAGCTCATCAATGGTCTGGGCCGAGAGCTTGCGTAATAATTGCTGTTGCTTGTCCAGCACCCCGGGTGTGTTGGTCAGCATGACCAGTTTTTCTGCTCCCAGCACCTCGGCCATCTTGCCGGCCACAACGTCGGCATTGATGTTATAGGCCTTGCCATCCTCGCCGTAGCCGATGGAGGAGATCACAGGGATAAACTCTCCGCCCTGCAGGGCCTTGACTACAGCAGGCTCAATGCGGGTGATATCCCCGACAAAGCCGATGTCCAGCATTTCACCCGGGTTTTCCTCACTGGGCAGCAGTTTTTTGCGTACCTGTATGAGGCTGCCGTCCTTGCCCGTCAGGCCGACGGCCTTGCCCCCGGCCTCATTGATCATCATGACGATATCCTGCTGTACCTGGCCGCCGAGTACCCACTCGACGACCTCCATGGTCTCGGCGTCTGTTACACGCATGCCCTGTATGAAGGTCCCCTCTTTGCCGACCCGGCGCAGGGCCTCATTGATTTGTGGGCCGCCGCCATGCACGATGACCGGTTTGAGGCCGACCAGCTTGAGCAAGACTACGTCATGAGCAAAACTGCGCTGTAGGTGTTCGTCCGTCATGGCATTGCCGCCGTATTTGACCACGATGGTGCGGCCATGAAATTGTTTAATATAAGGCAATGCCTCTGAGAGGATTTCTGCTTTGAGGGCGGGGCTATGGGGTTCGTTGTGGGGTGTGTTCATGGTGTGTTAACCCTGTAATGCTTTTTCTACAGTTTGCTTAAACTCGTTTTTATCATAGAGCCCCAGATAACGCTTGACGATACGACCCTTGCGGTCAATCAGGAACGCGGTCGGGGTCATGCGCACATCACCAAAGGCCTTGGCAATCTCGCCATCACTATCGCTGGCGACCATAAAGGGGAGCGCACGGCTTTGGGCAAAATTGCGCACATAATCAATGGGGTCGTGTTTCAGGGCAATGGCGATCACCTCAAAGCCCTCAGGTCCGTATGCGTTCTGATAGGAAATATTATCAGGCATCTGCGCTACGCAGGTGGTGCAGTCGGTGGACCAGAATTTGAATAATACCACCTTGCCCTCAAAATCCTTGAGCTCATGGCGATCGCCCTTAAGGTCGGTAAAGTGTACGTTGGGCGCCTGGTTGCTGTCAGAAAATAAATCCTCACAGGCAGTCAGGCTCAGACTCAACATCAGGATCATCAAAATGCGAAATACTCTGCTTATCATGATCTATCAAACTCAGTTTTTGATGGGAAGGGCTTCAGGCTCGACCCGCTGGGGCCCGGATGTGCTCTTGCTTTTTTCAGCAAACTCGTCCTTGATGGTGCCATCCTCCTTGAGGTCCTCTGGGCTGATGTACTCAAAGAGCTTGACCACCTCGTTGACTCCGGGAATGCCGGAAACCACTTTGGCCGCACGCTCACCCTCCTCAGGCGTGACTCGTCCTTGTAGATAGACAATGCCGCGTTCGGTGGTTACGCTCATGGTACGGGTGGGAACCCCCTTGGTATTGATGAGGTTTGATAGTGCCTTGGTGGTAATCCAGGTGTCGTTGGATCGCACGCTCAGCTCGGTAGGCTCACCGACCCGCAGGCGGTTGATGACCTGTATCACCTTGTCTATCCCGGCGACCTTTTGACCAGCCTGCTCTTTATCTGCGATGGAGGGCACATCGCCGGTGAGCAAGACCCGACCTGCGTAGGAGTTGACATTGATGCGGCCAGGCTTATCTGCGAGCAGCACACGGGTTTCATTGCCCGCCTTGAGATCGATGGCCTTGTCCTCTACCTGCTCGCCCGTGGTGCGCCTGTCTACGGCAACCACGGCAGTGGTTGTGGCAGCGCCGCCGATCAGTACCGGCGCACAGGCGCTCAATAAACCAAGTGAAAATGTCAGACCCAGGCCCAGAGCCAAAGCTCTGAGGTAACGATGCCAACCCATCATAGTGGCTCTCCGAGTAAAAGTGTATCAATGCCATCACACATGGCATGTAAAAGCAGCATATGCACCTCCTGGATGCGCATGGTACGGTGGTGCGGCACGCATAAATGGATATCCGTACTAGCAAGGAGATCACTGATTTTGCCGCCGCCGTTACCGGTCAGGGCGATGACGACCATATCCCGCTCATGGGCAACCTGAATGGCGCGCAAAACATTTTCCGAGTTGCCGCTGGTGGAGATGGCAACCAGGATGTCCCCTCTCTGGCCCAGGGCACTGACCTGCCGCTCAAAGACGGTAGCATAGCCGTAGTCATTGGCCACAGCAGTGAGGATGGAGGTATCAGTATTCAGTGCGATCCCGGCCAATGGCAGTCGCTCGCGTTCAAAGCGCCCCACGAGCTCGGCGATGAAATGCTGGGCATCGGCGGCGGAACCACCGTTGCCGCAGGCCAGGATTTTGCCGTTGTTGGTCAAGGTAGCAAACAAGAGCTCCACGGCCGCGGTCAAGGGCTCGGTTAGCTCCTGGGCGCTTTCCTGAAGTAGTTGGGCACTATCCATAAAATGGGCGTGCATATGCGCGGTAAGATCCATGGTGTTTAATTTATCAATGCAAAAAAGGTCATAAGGAGGTAAAGCAGCGTGATTCACTCAAGTTTAATAAATTCTGGCACAAAGCTCCACGTAAGTCCCATTTTACTCCCTAAACCCGGCCAGGATGGTGTCTACTCGTAAGCAATGGCTCCTGGCAGCCAGTGCAAATGTTGTCTGTCAAAGAGTATGACATCAATACGGAGCCATAAATCCCCGCAGCCTTTGACGGTCAACAGGGGCGCATAATCCTGCCAGGCTCGTTGGGCCAGACGCTGCAGGCGGCGGGTCTTGGCAGTGCTCAGGCTATAATGCACCCCGCCATAGTCTGCCCGCTGTCGATAGCGAACCTCGACGACGACCAGGAAAGGGGCTGAAAATGCCAGCACATCGATTTCCCCCTGGGGGTAGTGCAATTGACGGGCTAAAATATCATGTTGTTGGGTGCGCAGAAACCGGGCGGCCAGTGTTTCGTAGTAGGCCCCGATTTGGCGGGTGTTGTGCTGCACACCCGATGGTCGCGGCGGATAAGGGCAGCGCATGGGGGCGGGTGCATGGACATTTTGCTGTTGTTGTAGCAGTTGGCGTTGGGCTTGGCGGGCGTATTGATAGGGCATGAGTTTCACCATGAGAGGATAGGCATGAGTACATATTCCAGCGTCGTAGTGGACGCAATTTGGCAACAGCTCAATGAGCAGGACTGGCCTGCGCACGGGTTGTATGTGGTTGCCACCCCCATTGGCAACCGGGCGGACCTCAGTTTACGGGCTTGGCAGACCCTTTTGCGCGCCGATGTTATCGCAGCCGAGGACACCCGCACGACTGCTCCGCTGTTGCAGGCCTGGGGTGTGCGCACGCCATTGATTGCTGTTCACCGTCATAATGAGGCCGAGGCGGGTAGCGCTTTGTTAGAGCGGCTGGCCCGGGGTGAGCGAGTAGCCCTGATATCTGATGCAGGTGCACCGGCCATCAGCGATCCGGGGGGGCGTCTGGTGCAAACAGTGCGCCATGCCGGTTACCGGGTGATTCCCATACCGGGCCCCTCAGCGGTGACCACGGCCCTGATGGCCAGTGGTGTGACCTCGGATGAGCAACCGGCCTTCATCTTTGCCGGCTTTAGTCCGGCAAAAAAGACAGCTCGGCAAAAATGGCTGCAGCACTGGGGTGCGCAGAATCTGCCCGTGCTGTTTTTTGAAAGCCCGCACCGGCTCATGGACTGTAGTCGGGATTTGCTGCAGGTGCTCGGCCCCGAGCGCCGCCTGAGCCTGTGTCGGGAGCTGACCAAACGCTTTGAGCAGGTGCATGAGTGTAGCCTTGCTGAGCTACCGGACTGGCTGAGTGCCGATGCCCATCGGCAGAGGGGGGAGTTTGTGCTGATTTTGCATGGGCTCGAATCCGCAGACAGTCAGACGCTCGATGAGCAGACCCGGGACTGGATGCGGGCACTGGCCGGGCAGCTGTCTGTCCGTGATGTGGTCCGTATTGCCATGCAGGCGACCGGCCTGCCTCGACAACCCCTTTATCAGTATGCGCTCTCACTCAAGGCACAAGAGCAATCATAGTCAATCACAGCGTAGGGCGACGCACGATTGGGCCCTAATCCTCATAGGTGATTTGCGTGTTTTGCCCGGTAATTTGCTGTATCTGGTGGGCTGCATTGGCGGCCTCGGTGCGGCTATTAAACGGGCCCAGACGCACACGGAAATATTCATGGTGATTATTGATATGCAGATCATCGGCATAGTCACTGCTTAGCCGGTTGTTGACCTCCTGATGCAGTTGCTCCGCCCGATCTGCTGAGCGAAAGGCGCCAAACTGCAGGAAAAATCCATCCTTGCGTTGATTGTTGGTCCGGGCTTGGGCGTGGGCGGCAGGGGGCTGTTTTTCCCGCTGGGCCAAAAACTCGCTCAAGGGGTCCTTTTCCATGGTGTAGACTGCGGGCTGCGCCTTGGGTTTTGGTTCATTGGCGCTATCATGGGCCAGCTGGGTGTCTGTCGGGGTCTGGTAACGGCCCGTGCGTATATCCTCGTGGGTGATGGCTTCGACCCGTACGGTCGCCTTGCCCGGACCAACCATATCCAGTTTGGCGGCAGCAGCGTATGAGAGATCAATGATGCGTGAGGAATGAAAAGGCCCTCGGTCATTGATGCGTACAATAATGCTTTTGTTATTGTCGAGGCGTGTTACCCGGGCATAGCTGGGCAGGGGCAGGGTCGGGTGAGCGGCGGTCATGGCAAACATGTCATAGCGCTCACCATTGGCTGTTTGGCGGCCGTGGAATTTTTTGCCATACCAGGAGGCCGTTCCGGTTTGGGAGAAAGGCTGACTATCCCGGATGGGGACAAAGCTCATGCCGAGTACTTTGTAAGGTCGCAGGTTAGCCTGGGCAAAAGGCTCGATACGCGGGGTAGCGTCCGGGATGTTGGCAATGCTCCGGCCGCTGTGGGCCATGGGGCCATCATCTTTGTAGTAGCCTCCGCTGCGCTGCCCTGAGGAGCTCGCGCAGCCACTAAGCAGGGCGAGCAGGAAAATACTTGCGACCAAGGCGAGTGTACTAGAAAGATAGCGTTTCATCGTACGTCCCTTTGATACGTTTACTGTGGCGGTTGATTTCTATGCCGGATTAACAGGGGCTGGTGATCGGCAAAAATACGCGCTAATTGTTCAGTGACATAAACAGAACGGTGCTGTCCACCGGTACATCCAATGGCGACGGTGAGGTAATTGCGGGTGTCTTGGGTATATAAGGGGAGCCAGCGTTTGACAAAGCTGGCAATATCATCAATCAGGTTTTGCACGCTGCCAAAACGCCCCAGCCACTCTGCCACCGCCTCATCCTTGCCAGTCAGATCGCGCAGAGCCGGGTCATAGTGCGGATTAGGCAAGCACCGTACATCAAAGACCAAATCAGCATCCCGGGGAACGGCCTGTTTATAGGCAAAGGACTCGAAAGTCAGTACCAGCGGCGCCCGATCAGCCTGCACAAAATCCCGCACCCAGGCCCGCAGCTGCCCCGGGGTCAGGTCGGTAGTATCGATCAGATAATCAATATCCCGCAAGGGGGCCAGCAGCTCTCGCTCAGCCAATATGCAGGTGCGCAGCGAAGGGGACTCGCCCCGGGCCCGCAATCTATCAGTAAGTGGATGGCGTCGGCGTGATTCTGAATAGCGCTGTTTGAGGGCATGGTCGCTGGCATCCAGAAAAATCACCCGCAATGATTTGCCCGACTCACGCAGCCGCCCAAGCACCCGGGGCAGGTCGTTGAGATCGCCAGGCGTACGGGCATCAATGGCAACTGCAATGCGCTCAATGCCTTTACTGATTGCGTGGCCGAGAAAGTCCTCCAGAAAGGGGACAGGCAGGTTGTCCACACAGGTAAAGCCTGTGTCCTCGAGTAGGTTCAGGGCGACGGACTTGCCTGAGCCAGAGGTCCCGGTGATAAGTATGATTTTTTGCATAAATGGTTGCACAGCAAACATCTGATCAGTCATTGGACGGGGGCTCCGTCAGACTGTTTTTGGCAATGGCTTGTGTCTGGCGTGCAATAAACTCCTTGGTTGTATCTATACCACGTAAATTCAAAATAGTGTTCCTGACGGCGGCCTCGACCAGCACGGCCAGGTTACGCCCGGCTACTACTGGCAAGCGCACCTGCCGGATGGGTACGCCTAAAATGCCCTGATACTGGGGTTCGATAGGCAGGCGTTCAAAGCTCTCGGGCTGGGCACGGGTCAGGTGCACGATCAGCCTCAGGGTCATTTTACGACGTACTGAGGTTTCTCCAAAAATTGTCCGGATATCCAGCAGCCCAATGCCACGCACCTCAAGCAGATTTTGTAGTAACTCCGGGCACTGTCCCTGAATGACATTGGGGGCAGTACGCAACAACTCGACCGCATCATCGGCCACCAGTCCATGACCACGAGAGATCAGCTCGAGGGCCAGCTCGCTTTTGCCCAGCCCCGAGGCCCCGGTGATCAGCACTCCCAGCCCCAATACATCCAGAAAAACGCCATGCATGAGTATCTTGGGCGCCAGTCGACGGGCCAGATAAACTCGTAATACATCGATGACCTCGGCAGAATCCTGGGGGCTTTGCAAAAGGGGGATGCCATGGGTGGTGCAAGCTTGCAACAAGGTTTCGGGGGGCTCAGTGGCTGCTGCCACGATGATCGCCGGCACCCCGCTTTGGATCAGATCCTCGATATGGTGCTGTCGCCTTTTGCTATCAAAGCGGGTGTAGTAATTCAGCTCCTCGATACCCAACACCTGGATGCGAGCGGGATGAATCAGGTTCAAATGCCCAATCAAATCAGCTGCAGCGCGTCCATGGCCGAGCTCGACCTCATGGGCGCGGGCTTGGCCGGCTAACCATCGCAGACCAAGTCGTTCCTTATTGTCAGCAACCAGGGTGGCGATGGTAAGCATGGTCAATCTCTATTCAGATTCAGTGAGCAGTTGATGGATGACAGCCGGATCCGGTTCGGTTTGGAGCCTTTGGCGCAGATCTGCGTCTGACATTAGTTGGGCAATCTCGGCCAGCAAGTCCAGATGGATTTGGGTGGCATGCTCGGGCACCAGTAGAAAAAACAATAGATTGGCCG
>Ga0209487_1000913_pt1 | contig 25903 bp, 26 predicted proteins | sample Poulit2012_FD_187524 | JGI IMG/M metagenome (GOLD analysis project Ga0209487, IMG submission 187524) | Agricultural soil microbial communities from Georgia to study Nitrogen management - Poultry litter 2012 (SPAdes) (version 2) | ecosystem: Environmental > Terrestrial > Soil > Agricultural land...
TTAAATATTCATCGACTTAAAATTCTTCACCAACGTTATTTGACAAAGAACCTTTTTTTGTTCGTTCATTAAAAATGAATGCCACCCCTCCCCCTCATATGAAGGGGGTTTTTACTTTACTGTTCTTATCTATTCTCTTGATTCATAAATATGATGATAAGAGGAGGTTACATCTATGAAGAAATGGTATCGACGTATGCAACCTTGGTTTATGAAGTCATTAGGCCTTCCTTCTGATATTATGCTAGACCTACCCCGAATTACGATGATTGGACAGATTCATATTTACATTGAAAATCATCAGGGGCTTGAAGTGTATTCGGAAACCGAATTAAAACTAAAGTCACATCAAGGTTATATTCGGATTATCGGAACTTCCTTCATATTAAAAAAGATGTATCCTGGTGAAATTTTACTGGAAGGAACAATTGTTGAAGTAACTTTTATACCCAATTAAGGGGCGGGAGGATGCCATGAAATATAAACAGAATCATTTTATAACGGGATATGTAACCATATTAGCAACGGGTGATCGTCCAGAAATTTTCTTTCAATACTGTAATGAACAAAATATTACCGTATGGGATGTAAAACGGATCAATGAGTATTCGTGTCAAGGTAATATAAAATTAGATGATGTAAAAGCAATAAAGCATCTTAAACGAGCAACAGGCTATAAAATTAACTTTACGAATAAACAAGGATATCCATTTATGATCAGAAGGTTGCTAAGAAGGAAACAAATTTTACTAGGAATGATCATTAGTTTATTATTAATTTTATTATTATCAAATATTTTGTGGAAAGTCTCTGTTGAAGGGGTTTCAACAGAGATGGAAGAGAAAATCTACGAACAGTTAGAAAGTTACGGTATTCATCCAGGTTCTTGGGTTCAATCTCTTGAATCATCCAGTTCTATTCAGCAACGGCTCATCGATGACCTACCAGAATTGTTATGGGTTGGTGTGCATCGAAAAGGGACAACCTTTCAATTGGAAGGGGTTGAAAAGGTAGTTGTGAAAAGAGAGAAAGTACAAGGACCACGCCATTTAGTTGCCACAAAAAAAGGCGTCATTCAGTCGATGTATATTTCTAACGGATTGCCCAAGGTGAAGGTAAATGATTATGTTGAACCCGGGGACATGCTCGTATCAGGCATCATTAATGATCAGGATGAAGAATCAAGTGATGAAGAGGATGAAAAGAAAGATCAAGTGTTGGTTGCTGCTGAAGGAGATGTGATAGCCAATACATGGTATGAAGTATCTGTTACTGTCCCCTTATCCTCGGCGAATGAATTATTAACGGGTGAAAAATCCCACCAACATTATTTAGGTATGGGAGCGTTCCGACTCCCAATTTGGGGGTTTAAAAAACCAGACTATCAAGACTCCCATCATGAAATAACTGAAAACCCGATCTATTTTCTAAAATGGAAATTACCAGTCAATAAAGTAGAGACAATTATAAGGGAAAAGGTGTATAATAAGACAACACGAACGAAGGAAGAAGCAATTGAAATTGGTGTTCGTCAAGCAAAAAAGGAATTGCAATTACAATTAGGGCCTGAATCCCATATAAAAATGGAGAAAGTTTTGCATGAATCTACAGTGAATGGTAAAGTTAAGCTAAACTTGTATGTAAGCGTTGAAGAAAACATTACGAAGGAAGAACCAATAATTCAAGGAGATTGATTATGCCAGAACAATTATATGAAATTAACTTACAATTAAATGATTCCAATGAAGCACTCGCATTATTTGGTGTGAATGATATTTATCTTAAAAAGATAGAGGAAAAGCAAGATGTTTCAATTGTTACCCGAGGGGAATTAGTTTTAGTTTCTGGTGAGGATCAAGATGTTGCACGTGTTGAAGAAGTGCTATTAACCTTATTGTCTGTCATCCGAAAAAATATCGCCATATCAGAGCGGGACATTGTTTATGCAGTGGATTTAGCTATCTTAGGAAAAATCAATCAATTTGAAACGCTTTTTGAAGAAGAAATAACGAAAACTGTGAATGGAAAATCGATGAGGGTGAAAACGCTCGGACAAAAAGGTTATGTTGCTGGTATAAAAGCACACGATCTTGTTTTTGGAATTGGTCCGGCAGGTACAGGGAAAACATATCTAGCCGTTGTCATGGCAGTAGAAGCATTAAGAAGTGGACGTGTACAACGGATTATTTTAACGCGTCCAGCGGTGGAAGCGGGAGAAAGCTTAGGTTTTCTACCAGGAGATTTAAAAGAAAAGGTCGATCCTTATTTAAGACCTCTTTATGATGCCCTACACGATGTATTAGGAGTCGAGCAAACCATCAAATTGATTGAGCGTGAAACAATCGAAATTGCCCCTCTCGCCTATATGCGTGGACGCACACTTGAAGAGGCTTTTGTAATCTTAGACGAGGCACAAAATACGACGCCCGAACAAATGAAAATGTTTTTGACCCGTTTAGGATTTGGATCTAAAATGGTTGTCACGGGTGATATTACTCAAATTGATTTGCCCAAAGGTATGAAGTCGGGGCTCAAGGAAGCAAACGGCCAGTTAAAATCAATTAGGGGTGTCTTGTTCCATCATTTCGATAAAACTGATGTCGTACGGCATCCACTCGTCCAGCGGATCATTGAAGCTTATGAGCAATCCTAAAAAAACTGATTCATTCGACAAACGATAGAACACAATTTCGAAGACATGGGGGAAAATAATGTTTAAGAAAATAGTATCCTATCTCAAATTACAAATGAAAATAGACGTTAAATTTATAACCATTATTTTACCTATGTTTCTTTTAGGTGTTTTCTTAGTGTCGATAACTTTAAATAATATATATACTGAAACCTACGATATCGAACGATTTAATCGCGCGAAGGAAACGATTCGCTCCCCTATTACAGTAGAAAATAAACAGGAAACAAAACGTAAGACGAGGGAGACTGTCCAATCCATAGAGGATCGTTATGACATATCGGGTGAAACAACCCAGGAAAGAATTGAATATATTGAAGAAATATTTGACGCTATTGAAAAATTAGAAAAGGAAAAGATCGATAAGAAAGACGACGAAAAAGATGAAAAGGCGGATAAGTCTACGGAAGATAAGGATACGGTGCATTATACGAACCAAGAGAAGGTTCAACAATTAGGACAGATATTGTCAACGGAAATAAATGAGGAAGTTAATGCGAATGACTTTATCCAACTGATTCAGTTGGAACCAGATAAACGAAAAGAGGGTGAAAAGCTACTCATCGCATCGCTTAGAGATGTGTTAAACAAAGGGGTTCGAACGGAAAACCTTCAGAGCGCGCTAGCCGAAGTAAAGCAAGAAATAAAATACGCGGAGTTGGATGCGGATCTCCAAGAAGTGTTAAAGTCGTTGGCTGATTTTGCCGTTGTAGAAAACTCCTTCTTTGATCCTGAATCAACAACTAGCGCCCGTAAAGATGCGGCGAGTGGTGTTGAGCCTGTCATTATTAGAGCGGGGGAAATCATTGTTCGGGAAGGGCAAACCATAACGAATGAGATCTATGAAGAATTAAAATTAGCGGGGCTATTAAATAAAGAACGCAATCTTTATCCAGTTTTAGGCTTAATATTATTGATTACTTTAATAGTTAGTTTTATTGGTTATGAAATGAATCAGATTGCCCAGAAGGGGAAACTTGATAAAGGGAAGATTATTTCCATCATAACAATTAGTGTCATCGTCATCACTTTAATGAAGGTTGTTAGCTTATTTACAGATCAGACAAACCACTTGTATTATATTGTACCAGTAGCTACAGGTTCATTGTTAGTGAAACAGTTAATCGGAGAACGTTTATCGATTGTGTTAGCTACTTTATACGCTATTATAGGAAGTGTCATCTTTAATGGAGAAATACCAGGTTCATTAAATGTGGAGGCAGGTGTCTACTTTTTCTTCTCACAAACAGCTGCCATTGTATTCTTACGAAACGTAAAGGACCGATTAGCTATTGTCCGAGCAGGAGTCGGTATGGGAATTGTGAATTTCATAACGGTATTACTATTTATACTCATTTCATTTGAGAAATATACATTGATCGATCTGTTGACCCAATCGAGCTTTGCGATTGTCTCGGCACTATTATCAGCGGTTTTGACAATTGGTTTACTGCCATTTTTTGAAACAAGTTTAGGTATTTTATCGGACATTAAGCTATTGCAATTATCCAGTCCAAACCAACGCTTACTGCAAAAGTTATTAGTGGAAGCACCAGGTACCTATCACCATTCAATTATGGTGGCGAACTTAAGTGAGACAGCGTGTGAAGCGATTGGTGCGAATGGGTTATTAGCTCGAGTTGGCTCCTATTATCATGACATTGGGAAAACACTACGCCCTCATTATTTTATAGAAAACCAAGTGTCCATTAAAAACCCACATGATATGATTGAACCGATACAAAGTGCTGAGATTATCATTAAACACCCGTATGAAGGGGCAGACTTGTTGAGAAAAGAGCGGTTACCAAAGGAAATCATCGATATAGCAGAACAACATCATGGTACAACCTTATTGAAGTACTTTTATTATAAAGATAAAGAAACAAACAAAGATGTTCAAGAAGCAGACTATCGTTATCCAGGACCAAAACCGCAAACAAAGGAAGCGGCGATTATTTGTATATGTGATTCAGTAGAAGCTGCGGTCAGATCGTTAAAAGAACCGACAAGGGAGAAAATTGATGAAATCGTGTCGTCAATTATTAATGATCGATTAATGGATGGACAACTTGATCAAACCCCATTAACGATAGGAGAATTAAATACGGTACATTCAACAATATGTGATACATTAAAAGGTATATTTCATTCAAGGATCCAATACCCAATGAAGGAGGCTACATAAATGCATATTGACTTTCATGACAACACAAATGCTGTACCAACCGAACACATTGATCTCTTACAACGGTTGCTCATCTATACGGCTACAGCGGAGAAAATAAGTGAAGAAACCGAGATATCCATTAGTTTTGTAGATAACCAAAAGATGAAAGAGCTAAATCGCAATTATCGTCAACAAAATAAGGTGACGGACGTTATTTCATTCGCTATGCAGGAGTTGGTAGAGGGAGAAGTCGGTATCATAGGCGAAAACATACCACTCGTACTTGGCGATATTGTCATATCATTAGACCAGGCCAAAATCCAAGCGAAGGAATATGAGCACTCACTCGAACGTGAATTAGGCTTTTTAATTGTGCATGGATTCCTTCATTTGCTAGGCTATGACCATATGAATGAAGAGCAAGAAGAGGCCATGTTTAAAAAACAAAACGAGCTATTGGGTGGATTTGGTCTTGAAAGATAAACAATATTCAATCGGTTTAAGGTTTGCTTGGAATGGTTTAAAAACAGTTGTCAAGACGGAAAAGAACTTCCAATTCCATCTCATCGCTACCGCGCTTGTCATTATTATTGGAGTTGTATGTAGACTAAATGGCGTTGAATGGTCGATCATTTTTTTAGCAATTGGTCTCGTTCTCGTAGCGGAAATGATCAACACCGTTGTCGAAAAGATGATCGATTATATCAAGCCCGACCTCCATCCGCAAGCAGGAGTGATAAAAGATATGGCAGCGGGGGCCGTCTTAGTCGCAGCACTCATTGCGATCATTATCGGTTTTCTCGTCTATCTTCCCAAAATATACACCTTGGTAACCTAAGGCGACTTTATAGACGTGCCCTATTTCTTTTGAAAGATGCGCCCCCGAATTAAATAATGGCACGAACATAGTGGATTAAAGGCCTTTGACGTTAGTTATTTAAAACTTTTGTCGAATGCATGAATGTGCGGCGAATATGTAGTAAGATGGGTAGCAAGATTAGAAACAAGTTGGAGGAAACAACGTGAATACAGACTATAAATCAGGATTTATTTCAATTATTGGTAGACCAAATGTTGGTAAATCAACATTTATGAATCGAGTCATTGGTCAAAAAATTGCGATTATCAGTGATAAACCGCAAACAACAAGAAATAAAATACAAGGTGTTTATACAAAAGATGATGCGCAAATGATTTTCATAGATACACCAGGTATCCATAAACCGAAGCACCGACTAGGCGATCACTTAGTTAAAATAGCAGAAAGTACGCTAAATGAAGTCGACGCTGTCCTTTTTATGATTAATGCGCATGAAGGTTATGGAAAAGGGGACCAATATATTCTGGAACGTTTACAAAAAGTGAACAGTCCCGTCTTCTTGATAATAAATAAAGTGGATTTGATCCATCCGGATGAATTATTTCCTTTAATCGATTTGTATAAGGATAAATATGATTTTGAAGAAGTTGTTCCCATTTCCGCTTTGGAAGGAAATAATGTGAGTAATTTATTAGAACTGTTACAAAAACAATTACCTACGGGTCCAATGTATTATGATGAAGATCAAATAACCGATCATCCAGAGAATTTTATTATTAGAGAACTTATTCGTGAGAAAGTATTACAATTAACGAAAGAAGAGGTACCTCACTCCATTGCAGTTGTCCTTGAGAACATTGAGAAAAGTGATACGGAAAAACTGCTCATTCAAGCAACAATTGTCACGGAAAGAGATACACAAAGAGGTATCTTAATTGGAAAAAAAGGCAGTATGCTTAAAAACATCGGAAGAAAAGCACGTATTGATATAGAAGCATTGCTTGGAACAAAGGTTTATTTGGAACTTTGGATAAAAGTACAAAAGGATTGGCGTAACAATCAAAATAAACTTAAAAAATTTGGTTTTAATGATGAGGATTATTAAGCGGGTATGATAAGGGATTAGGCGAGTTGGTAAATTTTAATACTGTTTTTTTCTCCAAGGATGGTCATTATAATGGTATAAAGATAATTCAAATAAAATATGAAAGGTGGGTTTCTTGTGCTTGATATAACGTGGAAATTATTTACCCAAACAGGAAACATTGAAGCCTATTTATTATTAAAAGAATTAGAAGATGACCCAAATCAAACGAGGGATTCCCAATTGTCTACCGAAGATACAATTTCATTCCGAACGGAAATGTAGCATATAAGAAAGGTGAATTATGTGCTTCAAAAAATAGAGGCTTTCGTAATTAAAACGCAAGACTATGGTGAGTCAAATAAAATTATTACCCTATTTAGTCAGAGCTTAGGTAAGTTTTCGGCTATTGCACGGGGTGCAAAGAAGACAAAGAGTAGAATGGCTGCTGTTACGCAGCCATTCATTTATGGTCGTTTCTTTGTTTATGTGAATAAAGGTTTAAGTACCATTCAACAAGGCGAAATTATCGATTCTTATCGGCCGATTCGTGAAGATATTATCAAGACGTCTTATGCGGCATATATTTCTGAACTGACGGATAAACTAATGGATTCACAATCTCCAGATCTGTATATATTTGATCAGTTTTTATCCACCATAAGATGGATTGCCGAACATGATAGTGATGAGGTAGAGATACCGATCATGATGTATGAATTAAAAATGTTTGCCAAGGGTGGATTTGCACCAGTCGTCGATTGTTGTGTCCGTTGCGGGAATAAAGAGCAACTTCAATCTTTTTCAATTGCTGACGGAGGTTTACTTTGCGTAAATTGTCAACAAGGGACTATGAATACAATTGCTTTACCAGAATCACTCAGAAAATTATTATATGTATTTGCACATATTGGAATCGAACGATTAGGCACGGTATCGGTAAAACCTGATAATAAGCGGTTACTCCGTCTTTTATTAGATGCTTATTATGATCAGTACGGTAGTTATTATTTAAAGTCGCGGCGCGTTTTAAAACAACTTGATCAATTGATGTAAGCATCTTTAGTTGACAAAAGGCTGTTATGAACAGTATTATTTATACTATATATTTCTACATAGATTTGCATAGAAAGAGAAGGTACTTATTGACTTCCATTTAAAGCGAATCCAGGATGGTGAAAGCTGGACATCGGTACAATAAGTAAGGGAACTCTGGAGCAAATTACGATAAAGTGGCTCGTGATTCATGGCGAGCAAATAGGGTGGAACCGCGGGATTAACCCGTCCCTATGTCTATATATGATTATAGACATAGGGACGGGTTTTTTTAGATGGATTATGTTATTTAAAATAGGGAGAGATAATATGTTGAACATACAAGAAATGATTTTGACATTACAAAAATATTGGTCTGATCAAAACTGTATATTAATGCAAGCATATGATGTTGAAAAAGGAGCAGGTACGATGTCTCCGATGACATTATTGCGTAGCTTAGGACCCGAACCATGGAATGTTGCTTATGTTGAACCATCAAGAAGGCCGGATGATGGGAGATATGGACAAAACCCAAATCGTCTCTATCAACATCATCAATTCCAAGTCGTCATGAAGCCTTCGCCAGATAATATTCAAGACTTATATTTAGAGTCGTTACAGGCTCTTGGTGTTGATCCATTAAAACACGATATTCGATTTGTGGAGGATAATTGGGAGAACCCGACATTAGGAGCTTCTGGTTTAGGGTGGGAAGTTTGGTTGGATGGAATGGAAATTACGCAATTTACTTATTTTCAACAAATCGGTGGGTTGGAAGCGAATCCTGTTTCCGTAGAATTAACATACGGCATTGAACGATTGGCCTCATATATCCAAGATAAAGAAAATGTGTTTGAGTTAGAATGGACGAATGGCGTTACGGTAAGTGATATATTTTTACAACCGGAAATTGAGCATTCAACCTATGCCTTTGAGGCATCTGATACATCATTACTATTTGAGTTATTTACATTATATGAACAGGAAGCAAAGGCAACCATGGATAAAAACCTTGTGTTCCCTTCCTATGATTATGTATTAAAATGTTCGCATGTCTTTAACTTACTAGATGCGAAAGGTGTTATTTCCGTAACGGAGAGAACAGGGTACATTACAAGAGTTAGGAACTTAGCTAGAAATATTGCCAAAGCCTATGTGTTAGAGAGAGAACAATTAGGATTCCCAATGTTGAAAAAGGAGGGGAAGTAAATGTCTAAACATGTACTATTTGAAGTCGGCCTGGAAGAATTGCCAGCTCGATTCATTGATGAGGCAGAAAAACAATTGAAAACAAAAACGATTCAGTTTTTGGATGAATTACGCATTTCTTATGATTCGATCACGTCTTTTTCAACGCCTCGAAGGTTAGCCGTCCTCATTGATAACGTTGCTGAACATCAGACGACCATCCAGGAGGAGGTAAGAGGGCCGTCAGAGCAGATTGCAAAGGATGCAGATGGAAACTGGACGAAAGCCGCCCTTGGTTTTTCTAAAGGGCAAGGGAAATCGACCACTGATATTTATGTGAAAGATGTCGCTGGATCAAACTATATATTTGTTGAGAAGTTCATTGAAGGGAAAGCAACAACAGACTTATTACCAGCATTTAAAGAAACGATCGAGTCGATCCAATTTCCACAAAGTATGCGGTGGGGGACGGGAACACTCCGATATGCCCGGCCAATTAGATGGATTTTAGCGCTCTATGGGAAAGCGATCATTCCCTTTCAGGTAGGAACGGTACAGACCGATAATCAGACATTCGGACACCGCTTTTTAGGTGAAAAGATAACCGTAACTAATCCAGTGGAATACGAGGAAAAGTTACAAGCTAATTTTGTTATTGCCAATCCCAAGGCAAGAGAAGAAATGATCTTAGCAGGCATTAAAGAGTTGGAATTGGCAAACGGATTTCATATTGACGTAGATAAGGGCTTACTTGATGAAGTCCGGAATTTAGTGGAATATCCAACAGTATTCAGTGGTTCTTATGAAGCAAGTTTTCTAAATTTACCGCCCGAAGTTCTAGTGACATCGATGAAAGAACATCAACGTTATTTCCCGGTTCGATCGAGTGAAGGAGAGTTACTTCCGCATTTCATTAGTGTCAGAAATGGGGATGATTATGAAATTCAAACGGTTGCTAGAGGGAATGAAAAAGTCCTTCACGCGCGATTATCAGACGGTCAGTTCTTTTTTGAGGAAGATCGAAAACAATCGATTGATTTCAATCTAAAAAAATTAGAACGGGTTATTTTCCAAAAGGACTTAGGTTCCATGAGTGATAAAGTGGAGCGTATTACGGCTATTACAAAACAATTAGCAGAAGTGTTAGCTGTAGATGACGCGACGGTTAAACAAGCGGTCCGGGCTGCTGAAATAAGTAAATTCGATCTCATGACAAATATGGTAAATGAATTTACTGAATTACAAGGTGTGATGGGTGAGAAGTATGCTACTTATTTCGGTGAGGATGAAGCTGTCGCTAAAGCAGTAGGTGAGCATTATTTACCTACACAATCACAAGGTGATCTGCCGGAAACATTGCTTGGTTCACTCGTCAGCATAGCCGATAAAATCGACACAATCATCGGGTTCATCGCTGTTGGAATGACACCAACTGGCTCCCAGGATCCCTATGGATTAAGACGTCAAGCTGTGAGTGTGTTACGCATATTACAATCGAGAAAATGGGAGATTACCTTAGAGTCCTTATTAGACATAGGTCTTGAGCAATATGCTGATCACAATCATCGGGAAGTTAAAACAAATACAGTGGCATTCTTTAAACTGCGGGCTCATTATTTACTGAAAGAAATGTCGATTGAACAAGATGTAATCCAAAGTGTATTGCATGATGATATTGGCTTGTTCTTTTACACAATTGAAAAAGCGAAAGTTCTTTCAGAGAAGAGAAACGATGAACAATTTAAGCCGATTGAAGAGGCACTCGTACGCGTGCTAAATATTGCTAAAAATAAAGAGGCAGGTCAAATCAATGAAACTTTATTTGAAACAGCATCAGAACGCTTGTTATTCAAAGAATATGAAGAAGTAGCTAACCAATACGAACAAGCTAAAACGAAGCATGATGCTACACGGACACTTAGCGAACTTAGTTCATTGGCTGCACCCATCCATCACTTTTTTGAGAATAATATGGTTATGACAGATGATAAACCGCTACAAGACAACCGACTTGCTTTACTAAATAAAATAGCTGCATTCGTGAATGATTATGCTGACTTAGCTAAGATTCAGTGGAAACAACACGAATAATGGAGTGGAACAAGATGGATTTTATTTTTCACTGTATCATGTTATACTATTAAAAATAAGTATAACACATTGATCTTTGGGTGGTGAAAAAGTGGAATTATCAGAGCGCCAAGAAAAGATAATTGAAATTGTCAAAGGCAATGGGCCGATCACTGCTGAAAAAATAGCCGGTCAACTCAATTTGTCACGGGCTACATTGCGTCCAGACTTAACGATTTTAACAATGGCGGGGTATTTAGAAGCGCGGCCCCGTGTAGGGTATTTTCATACCGGAAAGACAGGTTCGGAATTATTAACCCAACAGATACAGAAGTATACCGTGAAGGAATTTCAATCTGTACCTGTCGTTGTGAAAGAAGATAATTCAGTATACGATGCAATCTATGCGTTATTTTTAGAAGATGTTGGTACCTTGTTTGTTGTTGACAATCATTCTTGTTTAATCGGTGTTCTCTCACGGAAAGATCTACTACGTGCTAGCATTGGTAAGCAAGATTTGAATAAAGTTCCCGTACATATGATTATGACAAGAATGCCGAATGTTACGGTTTGTCATCATGATGATTTGTTAATAGAAGCAGCACAAAAATTAATTACAAAGCAAATAGATGGATTACCCGTTATTAAGGAAACAGAGAACGGGCCTAAAGTAATTGGGCGTGTAACAAAAACAACCGTAACTAAAGTATTTGTAGAATTAGTTAATGGTAATCAAATCTAATGAGGAAGGAGCTTAACGATGAAAAACCAACCACTAGTTTATATTTTATCTGACTCCGTAGGCGAAACAGCTGAATTAGTAATTAAAGCAGGTTTAAGTCAATTTAATAACGGGAAATATAAAATACAACGAATCCCCTATGTAGACGACAAGGGTACGATTGAAGAATCCATTCAGCTTGCAAAAGAAAAGCAAGGCATTATTGGCTTTACATTAGTCGATCCAACGATGCGCGACTATTTAAACAAGCGTGCGAAAGAAGTGGGTATCGAAGCGATTGATATAATGGGACCGATGATGGAGTCAATGGAGCGTGTTTTTAATCGAACCCCTCGTTTAGAGCCAGGTATCGTTCATCAACTTGACGAAGATTATTTTAAGCGTGTTGAAGCCATTGAATTTGCAGTTAAATATGATGATGGGAGGGATTCACGAGGAATATCACGAGCAGACATTATTTTAATAGGTGTATCCAGAACCTCCAAAACGCCGCTATCTCAATATTTAGCTCATAAACGATTAAAGGTAGCAAATATACCGATTGTACCGGAAGTGGATCCACCAGCTGAACTGTTCGAAATATCTCCAGACCGATGTATCGGATTAAGAATTAGCCCCGAAAAGTTAAATGAAATAAGAAGAGAACGGTTAAAGGCCCTCGGACTTGGGGATCAAGCAACATATGCAAACATGCAACGAATTAATGAGGAATTGGAGTTTTTTAATAATGTAGTTGAGAAGATTGGCTGTCAAGTTGTTGATGTATCGAATAAGGCAGTAGAAGAAACAGCTAATATTATTTTACAATGCATCCAAAACAAATAAGTTGCTGCAACATTTTAATAAGAATCATCAGGAAGCAAGAAAAGATCAAGTACCTTTACCGAAAAAATGGGCTTGTATAAGTAATGGATTTCATAATTCCAATTTATAGCTATCATACTCCACCAACGAAGTGATATAGCTTGTTATGGTAATTATAAAGTTCATTCTAGTATGTAAAGAAGCTAGTAATCTCAATTACTAGCTTCTTTACCATTAATGGGTTATCATTAACAATTGTGAAAGTCTATAAAATGTAACTTCTCGCACATGATGTTTTTTATTTAAAAATCAATTAGAAGTATATGAACTAAAGAAGGAATCTAATAGAGACGTACAGAATATAGGGTGTATAGAAGTAAAGAGAAGCGATTTAAGGTATTGTTTTTCTGTATTCCATTTACGTGGAATAACATTATTACTCTATTAAATGTGCCAATTCTAATTAAATGTCGAAAAATGAAGGTTTTTCTCAATGTACTATTGAATAATATATATAGAGCAGGACATGGTGGTGGAAATGTTAAAAAAGATACCTGAAGATGTTATTGAAAGTGTAAGGAAGGCAAATGATATTGTTGACGTCGTTGGGGAACATGTTCAATTAAAGAAACAAGGAAGAAACCATTTTGGACTATGTCCTTTTCATGGGGAGCAGACACCTTCATTTTCCGTCACACAAGAAAAACAAATATTTTATTGTTTCGGTTGTAAGAAGGGTGGAAATGTATTTACTTTTCTCATGGAATCTGAAGACTACTCCTTCATTGAAGCTGTATCTTTTCTTGCAGAAAAAAGTGGGATTGAATTGCCCCAAGTTGCAAGGAAACAGGAAACGGCATTATCACAAGAGAATGAAACAATATTATCGGCTCACGAGTGGCTAACGAAACTTTACCACCATCTTTTAAAATATACAAAAGATGGTAAGGATGGATATCACTATTTAGAAGAGCGGGACATCAAAGAGGAAAGCATTGATCAATTTCAACTTGGTTTTGCTCCGAATGTGAAATATTTTACTGCAGACTTTCTAGAGAAAAAGGGTTTTCATCAACAATTGCTTGTGAAGTCAGGTCTACTAACTCTGCAACAAGATAATAATGTCACGGATCCCTTTAGGGGAAGGGTAATCTTTCCGATCAGAAATCACCTTGGAAAAACAGTTGCTTTTGGTGGACGGGCAATAGCCGGACAAGAGCCGAAGTATTTGAATAGTTCGGAAAGTGACTTATTTCAAAAAAGTAGAATCTTGTATAATTTTGATATTGCCAAGAGACATATTCGAAAAGAAAGTGAAGCGGTCCTATTCGAAGGTCAAATGGACGTGATCTCAGCTTATCAAGCAGGAGTTAAAAATGTTATTGCCACACTAGGAACCGCACTCTCAGAGTATCAAGCAAAATTACTAAAGAGATATGTGGATACCGTCATCATTTGTTATGATGCAGATCATGCAGGAAATGAAGCAACATTCAAAGCGGCCACGCTATTAACAAAGGTTGGTTGTCAGGTAAAAGTTGCAAATTTAACAAAAGGTATGGATCCGGATAGCTTCATCAGGGAACATGGTGCAGACGCATTTGAAAATGAAGTGATTAAGCCAAGTGACACGTATATAAGTTTTTATATGAAGTATATGAGAAAAGATTATAATTTAAGTGTTGAAGGCGATCGAATCGAATACATTCAACAGATGCTCAAGCAACTTGCTTTGATTGATAGCTCCGTAGAACGAGAACATTATTTAAAAGACTTAAGTGAGAAGTACGATTTATCCATTGAAACGTTGCAAGACGAAATACTTGTGTTGCGTCAACAACGAGAAAATCACAAGGATAAGAGCCAACAGATCAGATATACTAAGAGGGCACCGCGTACCCGTCAATCGAAAAAGCTTTTACCAGCATTTCAGAATGCTGAAAGACAGCTACTCGCTTATATGTTGCAAGATAAGGGCATTACTGATAGGGTACAGAAGGAAATAGGGATATCCTTTAACCTTGATATTCATAAGGTTATCGCAACTTATCTCTATGCGTTTTATGAAGAAGATCCACATCCAAATGTAAGCAAGTTTATCGAACGGTTGGATGATGATGAATTACAACAAGTTGTCATTGAAATTGCTATGTTACATGTCATAGAGGATACAAATGAAGAAGTGATTACGGATTATATTCAAATGATACAGGCAACAACCAAAGACACACTACGCATCAAGCCCTTTCGTGATCAGCAAAGATTGGCGGAACAACAAAACGATCCGATAAAAGCTGCCGAAATCGCTATGCAGATTATCGAAATTGAGAGGCAATTGAAAAGTACAAAGTAAACCGTTTTATAGTTTGGAAGGAGGGGACTCATGGCTAACAATAAGCCTTCGCAAGCATTAGATGAAGATCATAATCTTACATTTGAGAAAGCAAAAGAGCAATTAGTTGAAGCTGGTAAAAAGACAGGTGAAATCGCGTTCGAAGAGGTTGCTGAACGTTTGTCTGGTTTTGAGATTGAATCAGAACAAATGGATGAGTTTTTTGAGTACCTTGGAGAACAAGGTGTTGAAATTATTGGTGAGACCATAGATGAACACGATACGAAAGAAGCTGCTAAAGAAGCAGCAAATAATAAAGATTTAGGAGTTCCATTAGGGATTAAAATCAACGATCCGGTCCGAATGTATTTAAAAGAAATTGGACGTGTTGACCTATTAACGGCTGATGAAGAGGTTGAACTTGCTATTCGAATCTTAGATGGTGAGGATGAAGCAACAAGAAGTCTTGCTGAAGCAAACTTACGATTGGTGGTCAGTATCGCCAAACGCTATGTCGGGCGTGGGATGTTGTTTTTAGATTTAATTCAAGAAGGAAATATGGGCCTGATCAAAGCAGTCGAGAAATTTGATCATACAAAAGGATTTAAATTCAGTACGTACGCAACATGGTGGATACGTCAAGCGATTACACGTGCGATTGCTGACCAAGCTAGAACAATCAGAATACCTGTTCATATGGTTGAGACGATTAATAAACTTATTCGTATTCAAAGACAATTGTTGCAAGATTTAGGCCGGGATCCGACACCAGAAGAGATCGGTGAGGAAATGGAAATAACGCCTGATAAAGTGCGCGATATTTTAAAAATATCCCAGGAACCCGTTTCATTGGAAACACCAATTGGTGAAGAAGATGATTCACACTTAGGCGACTTTATTGAGGATCAGGAAGCTGTGTCACCATCAGATAATGCTGCATATGAACTTCTCAAGGAACAACTCGAGGATGTTCTCGATACACTTACAGATCGTGAAGAAAATGTTTTACGCCTTCGTTTTGGTCTAGATGACGGACGAACAAGAACGTTGGAAGAGGTCGGAAAAGTATTTGGTGTCACAAGAGAAAGAATTCGACAAATTGAAGCGAAAGCTCTGCGGAAGCTAAGACACCCGAGCCGTAGCAAGCAATTGAAGGATTTCTTGGACTAAATAACTTTAAATCAGTACCAATTATGAAGGTCCTTTCTTCATAATTGGCTTATTTATATGTGAAATAGAATTACATATATAATGGTCCATGCGGATATAAGGTTACCCTTTTTATCGAAATTCATCAAATAGTCATAGGTTAATCCTTTTAAAAAAAATGGTTTTCAAGTAATATAAAGGTAGTCTTTGTACAATAATACGATTAGGGATTACATAAGGAGGAAATACGATGAGTAAAAACCCAGTTGTCCCTTATGCAATTACTGCAATATTAGGGGTTCTTTTGGTCATTTTTATATCTTATATTGGTGTAAATCAACGGGAAGCAATAGAAGATCCTGAAGGAGCAGTAAGCGAGGAAGCAGCAAATGAAGATGAAGCCATGACTATGGATGCAGATGAGATCTATAAGAATTCATGTGCGAGTTGTCATGGTGGAGATTTAACTGGTGAGAGCGCACCAGATCTCACGGAAGTTGGTAGCAGAATTTCGGAAGATGAGATAGAAGAAATTATTATTAATGGTACAGACGGCGGGATGCCAGCAGGTTTGGTAGAAGATGAACAAGCTGAAGCCCTAGCTGAATGGCTATCAGAAATGGATTAAGTTGAATTTCATAAATAAAAAAGAGGAAAAGCTTTCTGTTTATATTCAGAAAGCTTTTCTTGATTATGATATAAAAAAATTAAATCGAGGAGATAGAAGTGGCACATCCCATAATTTTATCAAAACGGCTTTCTACGGTAGCCTCATTTATATCTACAGGGACATATTTTGCAGACATTGGTTCAGATCATGCTTATTTACCATGTTATGTCTGTTTAAATGACCCCACCATCACGGCAATCGCTGGAGAAGTTAATGAGGGACCATATAAAAGTGCTTTGGAAACAGTTCGTTCCTATAAACTAAAAGATCATGTTAACGTAAGATTAGGCGATGGACTCGATGTTATTAAAAACGAACAAGTAGGAGAAATAGTCCTTGCTGGAATGGGCGGATCATTGATCAAGAACATACTCACGAACGGAAAACAGCAGCTCGAACCAGTGAATCGTATTATTGCACAACCGAATATTGGGGCAGATAATGTTCGTAAATGGTTTATGCGAAATGGCTATACACTAACAGACGAAAAGATTATTGAAGACAATAATCTTTTTTATGAGGTAATCGTTGGTGAAAAGGGAAATAAGAAGTCACCTTATCAAAAGGAGATCGAAGCGAAGCAATTGTTCTTTGGACCCGTTTTATTGAGGGAGCGATCCGTACAATTCCTTAATAAATGGGCGTTACATCAAAAGAAATATGAACAGATCATTAGCGATATGAAACAAGCTACACTCAAAGACGAAGCCAAAATCAAACACTTTGAGACAAAGTTAGCTTGGATTACGGAGGTTTTAGAAAATGACGGTCAAAGTAAGTAATTCGGCACTCTTTAAAGCGATGGAAGAATGGGCACCTCTCCAATTAGCCTATGAATGGGACAATGTTGGCCTACAAATCGGATCATACGATCAGCAAGTAAAGAAGGTGATGATTACGTTAGATGTGCTAGAGTCAGTCGTTGATGAGGCGATTGAGCAAGATGTTGATCTGATCATTGCACATCATCCACTATTCTTCAAATCAATTATAGATATCAATATCGACAGTCCGAAGGGTAGGATTATTCAGAAGTTAATTAAACACGGGATAACAGTCTATGCTGCCCATACGAATTTAGATATTGCCCCTGGTGGGGTTAATGACCTTCTGTGTGATGCATTATCCATTCATCCGACCGGAAATCTAGTCGATTTACATTCTGAGAAAATGTTTAAAATTGCCGTTTATGTTCCGGTGACACATCTAAATGAGGTAAGTGAGGCTCTTCATTTGGCAGGGGCGGGACATATCGGAAATTATAGTCATTGTACATTCCAAACGGAAGGACAAGGTACCTTCAAACCTTTGGCTGGATCGACACCGTTTAGAGGGACGGAGAATGAGGTCGAAACGGTAGAAGAAATGAAAGTGGAAACGATTGTTAAGGAGCAAGACAAAGCGAAGGTAATTGGTGCGATGATCCATGCGCATCCATATGAAGAAGTTGCTTATGATGTGTATCCACTGCATAATGAAGGAGAATCACTTGGGATCGGTCGTGTTGGACAATTTGCAGAAGAAATGGATCTTCGTCAATTCGCTACTTATGTGAAAGATACTTTCGACCTTTCGCATGTGCGTGTCATTGGTGATTTGACGAAGCGTATTGAGAAAGTAGCTGTTTTAGGAGGAAGTGGGGAAAAGTATATTGAGGTGGCCAAACAAGCTCAAGCAGATGTTTATGTTACAGGGGATCTGACTTTTCACACTGCCCAAGATGCGAAAGAAATGGGGTTAGCAGTGATCGATGCGGGACATTATATTGAAAAGATCATGAAAGCTGCCACTAAAGAAAGGCTGGATAAAGAGTTTATCCAATCAGGGTTGGAAGTAATTGTCTCTGAAACGAGTACGGAACCTTTTCAATTGATCCGATAACCTATTTATAGGCTCAGATTATGAACCATTTTTTAAAGACGATTATTTTAGAATTAGGAGAGTGAATAAATGAGCAATAATTTTGAGCAATTTTCATTTAACGAAACGATGTTGAATGTGATCAACCAATTAAATTTCAGTGAACCAACACCCATTCAAGAAAAGGTAATGCCGTCTATTATGACAGGACGCAGTATTGTTGGACAGTCGCACACAGGTTCAGGTAAGACACATGCATTTTTATTACCATTGTTCAATCAAATCAATACGGACAAGCGAGAAGTTCAACTTGTTGTTACCGCGCCAACAAGAGAACTCGCCTTACAATTGTACCAGGAAGTTAAAAAGATTATTACCTATGCTGGAAAAGAAGACCAGTGGTTTACAAAATTGATTAGTGGTGGCTCAGATAAACATAAAATGGCGGCTCAGTTGAAACAACCACCGCATATTGTTGTCGGTACGCCAGGTAGAATATTAGATATGGTAAAAAATAATGCCCTATCTATTTATTCTGCTACGACATTTATTATTGATGAAGCAGATTTAATGCTTGACTTAGGCTTTATTGATGAAGTGGATCAATTGCTAGTCACATCGAAAGCTGATGCTCAAATCTTGGCTTTTTCAGCCACTATTCCACAACGATTAGAGCACTTTTTCAAAAAGTATCTAAAAAATCCTTTGTATGTAAAAATTGATGATCAATTATCACCTGATACGATTGAACACCATTTAATCGCCAAGCGGCACCGCAGTGAAGCAAAAATAATCATCGATCTATCTGAGGTGATTCAACCATACTTAGCGATTATCTTTACAAATGGAAAAGAACAGGCAGATGATCTAGCAGCTGCTTTACAAAAAGCAGGACTCGAGGTAGGAGTGATGCATGGGGATCTATCTCCTCGTGAACGTAAACGTACGTTAAGGCAAATTCAGGACCTGCGCTACCAATATGTCGTGGCAACGGATTTAGCTTCTAGAGGGATTGATATTAAAGGTGTAAGCCATGTGATTAACGCACAACTTCCTAAAGAAGAAGATTTCTATGTTCACCGTGTAGGTCGTACAGCTCGTGCAGGGATGGATGGGATGGCCATTAGTTTATACAGTGATGATGATCTCCCGTTAATTCAATTATTAGAGAAAAAAGGAGTCACGTTTAATTTCTCCGATGTGAAACATAAGGAATGGGTGAAAGCAAAAGCCTGGAATAAGCGTGCATTAAGAAAAGAAACAACAACAAACATTGAGCAAGAAGCATGGAAACAAGTAAGAAGGCCAAAAGAAGTTAAACCTGGGTATAAGAAGAAAATGAAAAAAGAACAAGAAGCCATTAAAAAAAGAATGTTGGGGAAATCAAAGGGTAAGAGATATTAACAGAACGAGATAAAGATGATGGGGTGGAGAAAATTGGTAAAGATTGGATCACACGTATCAATGAGTGGTAAAAAGATGTTATTAGGCTCGAGTGAGGAAGCAGCATCCTATGAATCGAATACTTTTATGATTTATACGGGTGCACCACAAAACACAAGAAGAAAACCAATTGAAGAGCTAAATATTTCAGCTGGAAAGCAACACATGAAGGAGAATGGCATATCCGATATCGTCGTTCATGCTCCTTATATCATTAATATTGCGAACACAACTAAGCCAGCGACATTTGAACTTGGTGTTTCTTTTTTACGTAGTGAATTAGACCGAACCAAAGAATTAGGAGCAAGGCAAATTGTGCTTCATCCAGGTGCACATGTGGGTGCAGGAGTGGATAAAGGCATAGACAGAATCATCGAAGGGCTAAATGAAGTCCTCGAAAAAGATGAATCTGTTCAAGTTGCATTAGAGACGATGGCTGGGAAGGGTACAGAAATAGGGAGAAACTTTGAAGAAATAGCGCGGATTATTGATGGGGTTACACATAATCAAAATATTTCGGTTTGCCTAGATACGTGTCATATTCATGATGCTGGCTATAATGTTTCCGAAGATTTTGACGGTGTATTAAATGAATTCGATAAAATTGTTGGGGTAGACCGAATTAAGCTTATTCATGTGAACGACAGTAAGAACGTGCAAGGTGCAGGGAAAGATCGTCATGAAAACATTGGATTTGGACATATTGGCTTTGATGCCTTGCATCATGTCGTAAACCATCCACAATTGAAAGAGCTTCCGAAGATCTTAGAAACACCTTATGTAGGAGAAGATAAAAAAGATCGGCAGCCACCATATAAATTTGAAATCGAGATGCTTAAAAAAGGTGTGTTTGATCCAGACTTAAAAGATAAAATTATGAAGCAATAAATAAAATCCGTGTTCATTTGAACACGGATTTTATATGACATTCATTTAATCCTCAAAAAGATGTTCAACCCCATAAGATTTAATAACCTCAATAAATAAATCATTCGCTTGTTGAGCTGTCGATTGATCGGTTATATCAGCCAAAGCTTGCAACATGATCAACCGATCATGTTGGCTAAATGGATTTATATTTGATCTTTTTAAATAGCTGATAATCTGTTTTGCTTCATCAATTGTCAATTCAAAACCAAATTTTTCGCTTTGAGCCAATAGTTCTTCATATGAAAGTTGATTCAATTTATTTTTTATAATTTCTTTAATTAATCCTGACATCGATCCACTTCCTCCATGTAATGAATGAATTTCATTAACCCTGTTTATAACTAGTTCACTCTAACAACGAAGTGACATGGCAGGTTACAGTAATGATGAAATTCATTCAATTGCTTATCTTTTAGTATATGCTTAGATTGAAGATATCGTGCCTATTTAAAGGAAATAAAATGAATGCCATTATTTAGCATAGCTAGAATCTAAAATGCTCCATAAACTATACAAGCAATATGAGAAAACTGAAAGGGAGGTATTGCTTATGGATAATTTTAATGCAAATAACCCAAATACTCGAAAAGATGAAGAAGAACTAAATATCGAGCCACGACAAATTGAAGAATCATCAGTTCCTATACCGGACTATTCAAGAGATGAAGAAATAGCAGGAGAAATAAGCCCTGTTCAGTACGAGACAACTGATGATGAAGATGATCGGATGGGAACGCGATTAAATAGTGTGTCAGGTTGGATTGGGATTGCGCTTGCCGTCATGTCCTTTTTTGTGTTACCTGTAATATTAGGAGTGGTGGGAATTATTGTTGGTTTTGTCGCAAGAAGCCGAGATGCGGAATGGCTCGGAAATACGGCCATCACTGTTGGGGTCGTTTCATTAATAGTACGCTTATTGATTGTTCCTTTTTTTTAAATCACTGTGCAGAGACTCGAAATGTAGTCTCTGCTTTTTTTGTGGAATGTTAGCTATATGGTTTAATAAAATGGTATACTAAAGCTAATTGTCATTTATAGAAAGGGAAATAATAATAGTGACCTACATGTAAATCATAAGGATCGCTTTCTGGATTTATCTTTTTAAAGTCATTCATAATTTGGGGCACATTATGAATCATTTCATGTTCCGTATTTAATTGTTCGGCAACAGACAGTACATTATCTCCGGGAGAAATTTTTACTTTTATAATTCGGTAATTTGTTTGTGTCGATAATGCCTGGGAATCAACTGTTTGAGATGTCCCTGTTGTTAAATCGGTATATATACTCAAGAGAAGGAGTACGAATAACATATAAAAACTAACCCTTTTTATAAAGTTCATCTATATCATTCCTATTCATTTGAAGTATATGGGTATTGACTGTATTTGTATTTAGCGTAGAGTTTAATTATGAATGTGGGGAGGTTATACATATGGATATATTTGCTTTAGATTGGATCCCATTGCTAATAACGGGTATTGGTACCTTGCTATTAATAGGTGAAGTACTCGTCAATATGCGTGGTTTGTTTGGTTTAATCGGTTTAGTATTTATTGTGGTGTATTTTTCAGCCTATTTAGATCCTGGTATGTTTATTATTATGTTTATTATTTACTTTGTCGGATTATTACTAATCATTATAGATGGTAAGGTCGTAAACGATGGAACACTCTCTACACTTGGAGTAGCAGCTATGCTCACTGCGGTTGCGTTAGCTGCACCTAATTTATTTGCGGGATTGTATGCCATTATAGGTGTGTTGGTAGGTGGTGCAGGATCATTTGCACTTCTGAAAGTATTCAAACCGCGAAGCATGTGGGGGAAATTAGCATTGACTGATCGATTAACAAATGAAGCGGGTTATAATTCAATGAATGAAGAATACGAATTACTTGTCGATAAAGCAGGAATAACATTAACAGACTTACGCCCTGTGGGCACGGTGCGGATAGATGATAAAGATTATAGTGCGATCTCCAATGCTCAGTGGATTGAGAAAGATACGGAGATTCATGTTACACAAGTTGACGGTACAAGGATACTTGTAGAAGAGGTTATAACAGATGAATCTAACTGAGTGAATTTCATAATTACCAAAACCAGCTACATCGATACAATATGTAGTTAAGAACGGTTCAACGAAACTATATATTGTAACGGTGTTGCACTAAACCGGTATTATGAAATTCATTAAACTAGAACCAATAATCCCTACAAGCATTATCCTTAGATTTACGATCTTATGAAAAATGAAGTAGCTTTTGTAGACATCTGTTCCTTCCTGTTGTAACTTAACTATAGTAATATTACATCTAAAATAATTGTCAATTGGTGGTGGCTCAATCCATATACATAAGTCATACATCATGAATGATCGGGGCTGAATTGCAAGTGGAAATTGATATACAAACGGTTCTGTTTGAATTTGTTGGTGGGTTAGGTATTTTTCTTTTAGGGATTAAATACATGGGGGATGGACTACAACAATCCGCTGGTGATGGCCTCAGAGATATACTTGATAAGTTTACAAGTAATCCCTTTTTAGGTGTATTAGCAGGTATTCTCGTTACGGTCTTGATCCAAAGTAGTTCGGGAACGACCGTCCTAACAGTGGGACTTGTAAATGCTGGATTCATGACACTTAGACAGGCTATCGGAGTGATTATGGGTGCAAATATAGGTACGACGATAACTGCATTTATTATCGGCCTAGATATTGGAGAATATTCCTTACCAATTATCGCGGTGGGTTGTTTCTTATTGTTCTTCTTTAAAAACCAAAAAGTAAACGCGATAGGGCAAGCGATCTTTGGGTTTGGGGCATTATTCTTCGGGCTTGGGTTAATGAGCAGTGGAATGTCACCGTTACGTACGTTAGACAGTTTTCATGACCTAACCATTAGTATGAGTAACAGTCCGGTGTTAGGTGTTGTGATTGGAACTGTATTTACCATGATCGTGCAAAGTTCAAGTGCTACGATTGGGATTCTTCAAGGTATATTTTCAGAAGGTGCCATTAGCCTTGAGGCTGCTATTCCCGTCATATTAGGGGATAATGTTGGTACTACGATTACGGCTGTTATTGCATCAATCGGTGCATCTGTAGCTGCAAAACGTACTGCCTTCACACACGTTATCTTTAACGTGATCGGTGTTGTCGTCTTTTTATTATTATTAACACCATTTACAATGTTTATCGGTTATATACAAACGCAATTAAACTTAAATCCGGAAATGACACTTGCCTTTGCGCATGGGAGTTATAATATTTCAAATACCATTATTCAATTTCCATTTATTGCTACGCTCGCTTGGCTTGTGACAAAGCTAATACCTGGAGAAGATACGGTTATTGAATTTACACCGCAATATTTAGATCCTATATTTATTCAACAATCATCTGCACTTGCGCTAGGGCAAGCTAAGTCAGAGGTTATTCGTATGGGAGAATATGCTTATCAGGGTCTAGAAGAAACCAATTTATTCCTGACAACAAAGCAGCAGAAACATTCAGATCTTGCCATTCAAATTGAAGGGGCACTAAATAATTTAGATAGAGAAATAACAAAATACCTCATTAATATTTCAAGTGGAACAATGTCGGAACTCGAGAGTGCAAAACATACAGCGCTCATGGATTCGGTACGTGATATTGAGCGGATTGGTGATCACTTTGAGAATATTACTGAATTAATCCAATTTAAAATAACGAATAAAGTAGATTTAACCGAACAGGCGCGAGAAGATTTAAATGATATGTTTGATTTAACGATACTCGCTGTTAAACAGGCTATAAAGTCACTTGAAATGATGGACAGAGAAGAAGCACTTGCTGTCATCCAAAAAGAAAATCGGATTGATAAAATGGAACGTGATTTCCGTAAAAAGCATATTATTCGTATCAACGAAGGATTATGCAGTCCAACTGCAGGAATCGTTTTTGTAGACATGCTAAGTGATCTGGAACGAATTGGAGATCATGCTGTTAACATTGCTGAAGAAGTTTTAGACAATCGTTTTTAAAAACACGCATGAAAAATGGTGAAGAATGGTATTTTAGAAGGAGCTAGAAGGTCGGGAAAAGGGTCATTCATCCCGACTTTCTTTTTAATTATTAATAAAAGTTGCCAAACAATGATAGAAATGGTATAGTATTATTTGTCGCCAAATTGGTGTCTGTACAAAATGTCTTACATAAGCATTATCTAAATAATCATAAGTGTTGACAAAGTCTAGCATTCATGGTAAATTAAATAGCGTTGCAATCAAGTGCACTTCGACCAGTATTCATTTATATAGATTGTTTTAAGGTGAATTTAAACACAACTTACATATGAACATAACGCATTTTCTTGAAACGTGAAGTTAGGATTTACAAAACACTTATTGTGATGAAGGAATAAAATTATTCCACAGTAGCTCAGTGGTAGAGCAATCGGCTGTTAACCGATCGGTCGTAGGTTCGAATCCTACCTGTGGAGCCATGGCGGTGTAGCTCAGCTGGCGAGAGCAAACGGTTCATACCCGTTAGGTCGGGGGTTCAAATCCCTCTGCCGCCACCATTTGTTGGACCCTTAGCTCAGTTGGTCAGAGCGATCGGCTCATAACCGATTGGTCGCAGGTTCGAATCCTGCAGGGTCCACCATTTTTATTTATATATATCCGGAGGAATACCCAAGTCCGGTTGAAGGGGTCGGTCTTGAAAACCGAAAGGGGTGTCAAAGCCTGCGGGGGTTCGAATCCCTCTTCCTCCTCCATTTATTACTCATAATCGCATTATTATAAAAAGATATTAAAGTATGGGTCGATAGCTCAGTCGGTAGAGCAACAAGCGTTACATCCACCGAATCCACTACGAGTAACCCCGAAGCACTTAGCTTCTTAGAATAATCGAGAAGATGCAGGGGT
>Ga0209487_1000914_pt1 | contig 25879 bp, 37 predicted proteins | sample Poulit2012_FD_187524 | JGI IMG/M metagenome (GOLD analysis project Ga0209487, IMG submission 187524) | Agricultural soil microbial communities from Georgia to study Nitrogen management - Poultry litter 2012 (SPAdes) (version 2) | ecosystem: Environmental > Terrestrial > Soil > Agricultural land...
TATAATCCGAAAAACATTTTGTACAATAAAGTAAATCAAATTGTACATAAAAAACAAGCGGCTACATTAATTAGTAGCTCGCTTGTGGATCATTATATCGGTATAGGACGAATTGTAATTGATAGAATTTGAAGTAGTTGTCATCACTGCACCACTGAACGGATTTCCTGCATAAGTTCGCGTTTCTATCCACTCACACAACTCAACGATTTGAGACTTATTGGAAGTGAAGTAGAAGTAATTCGAACCGTTCAATACGTCTAAAACGTCCAAATAATCACGAAGCTTCCAATACGAATCACTATTGTACGTTTTAGTGTCGGTCGATAGATAGGGTGGATCAACTAAAAAAACTACACCCTCAAGCTCTTTAAAGTCGTTAAAAACACACCTATAATCGCCCTGAATTCGCTCAACACCTGATAAGTATCCGTCAGCATTATAGTCTGCTTTTCTCATCACGTTGTAAAAGGTTTGACACTCCAGCTGCTCAAAATTCATCATGTACTTGCCAGAAAACAATATATTCGCTGAAAGCGTTACATAATCCACCCACGGTTCTGATGCAATTATATCTAACATCTGTTGCCTGATGGATTCCTTGACCTTCTTATCCCTTGGCTCATTTTCAAGCAATGGACGCAATTTTGACAATAATGCATTCGTCTCCGGAATACGTTTTAAACGAGTTTTAAAATCATCAAAATCATTCCAAACAACCCGCGCGGACGGGTACAATTGCTTGACTGTATGGCTTAATAAGCCAGAGCCACCAAACAAATCCACGAAAACAGCATCTTCCGGGTACCCTTTTAATGCTTCAATAAACTTCTTTAAAAATCGCCGTTTTTGACCCTGAAACGGCAAAGGTGATTGATTATACTTTTTCATTTTATATATTTGTTAAAACTTATTTATTATGAATACTTTTCTTAAAGTGTTTTCTGAAGATGGAAACACAATCTTACATTATTTAAATGCCGAACATTTTGTTAGCAATTTGATGTCACCAGCTGTATTTACCACAGGAGAGTCTTTTCATATTTCAGAAATTACTTACATTGCGACTAATGTGGTTGTTCTTTACAAGAATGGTGAAGTACATATATGTGTTTATGCTAAAGCTTTAAAAGAGTAGCTAAACATTCAAATTAAACTTCGTTCTATTCCCATTGAGCAACTCTTTGGTCGCTTCTATATTATTCTTGTAAATATGCACATTGCCCAAAAACAATGTGATTGAGCGCAATGGCACATCTATTTGTCTACTGATTAAATACAAATGGTAGATGTCCGCAGGAAGTCCTAAACTTGCATCTGAGCTACGCTGATAAGCAGAGATGACAAGCTTACCTCTATCTATCTGAAATTGAATGAGCGAAAGGCACGGCTGTTGATTGCTCTCGACATCTGTACGACCGAGAAATAATACATAATTCTTTGAATTGCGCTTCTCTTTGTTGATTTTCTTAATTAAGTCCGGGAGTTGCTCAAAATATGTCGGGTAGGAATTAACCAGAATAGAACCGCAGTAATCCCACCAATCAATTCCATTTTCTTTATAAGTCTCCACCAATCGTTCACCTTTCTGAAACAGCTCCAACTCGGTTTTTAGCTTATTCCGAGCCACACCATGCGTTTCAAAGATTTCTAACAAATCAGCTGGCTTCAGCCGCAACACTTCATCTGTCAAATAAACAATACTTCCCTTCTTGTTTACCTGAGTTTTTCCTTTGTTTAGGATTTTACCTAAAATCTCGTGATACTTATTCTTCATTTTCATTATATTTGCACCTCTCACGGTATTAAATACAAAACCCACAATCAGAAGACTTATGTCCTCCAACTGTGGGCTTTGTGCTTAATTAAAAATACCGTGAGAAGTTTTTTAATTTGTTGGAGGACTTTTTAACCGCTCCAACTCGGTTTTAATTACTTTTTAAATCGATTTTAAACGCCTTTTAAATGTCTTTTAAAGTTTTACCCGTCGGCGGAACATACCGAACCGCCAAGCGAGCAAAACAAACAAAATGACAAACAAAATGACAAATGCTATTGTTATATATCCACCAACTTGTAAACCGGTAGATTCTTTCTCAACATCTTTCGATTTCTCAAAAGATTTTAATCGTTTTTCTAAATTGGAATAAGCCGTCCAAAGCGAATCAAACTTCGATTGATATTCAAACTCAAACTGCTCGTGTTCCTGGACTACCTCCTCCGATGCCTTGACTTTTCCTTTGCCTTCTGCTCCAGCTTCCCATCCATGCTCGGTTTTGTTCATATAGAATCGAAAACCGTCTGAAACATCACCGTCATAATCGATTGACCAGTTTGACAAGAATCTACTGAAGTCAAATGAAGTGATCCCAGAAGCTTCTGTTTCGCTCGATACCTGCGAACTATCGAACGTAGTCGACACATCCTCGACCTCGCTCTTTCTGCTCTCAACCGATTTCTTCTTTGTCGCACAGCCGACCAATAACATGGCCGTTAATATGATTACTTTCCAATCCATTTCTTCGCTTCTTTTTCTAAACTAATGTTATAAGGCTCGCGCTTCAATCGTCGCGCCAACGCCTGATAGCCTGACCCATTATACTTCACGGCGATCATGTGCCAATTACGAGTTCTAACGGCGCTTAAAAGCGTGGAATCGGTAAGGATGAAACGAACCAATGCACACAACTGCTGGTATTCGCCACGCTTGAAATCATCCCACATAGCGCCAACATTGGCGTAACCAAGGCGCTTCCAGTGAAAACCCATAATTTGTGGCAAACCGATGCTTGTTGCCTGCATTGCTGCATCTGGATTGATTGCAAAAGCATCATTGAATGCCAGCCATTCCCGGGATTGCACATCTACTTTGTTTTGTGACCACACACCAGGGCGTGCACCAGGAGCTAATTTTCTAAACCAACTCGGCTCAAATTGGATTAAAAGCTTCCCTGTTTTCTTGTCAAATCCATAGCCTGGAGTTTCCACTTTCACGATGGCCATAAGGACGTCAAAGGGCAAGTTATTGACCTTTGCTAATTCGCGGATTGTATTGATGTTTTCTGTTTTCATCACCAAATAACAAGTTTTGCACCCTCAGGTATTGTTAAGTTAATATCAACAGCAAGTCTCAATTGCCATTGAGCACCACCAATTGGTGGTCTTCTTAATTCTGTTGTGCTTAACACGTGTCTGCCGTATGTATCTTTTAGACTAAATTTTCTATATGCCTGTCCAGGTCCTATTTCCTCCCATACTATATCCCAATGTGTACCTTGCATGAATGCTTGGCCGTTATCCCATGCTAATACTGGCAGAGCACCTGGTGTGAGTTCTATTGTTCTAATTACATTAGGTGTAAGGTCTATTTGATACGCTGTGATATCAAAGACCTTCTTCCATCCCAAATAATTAACAGCTTCACCTTCTAAGTCTCTAACACCAACAACTTTTGTGGATTTTTCTAAATGCACAACCTCTAAACTTGTAGGAGGAGTCTTTAAATTTTTAAAGTCTAACTCAAACACTCGGAAAATCCCCCCAGAATCGCCAACGTCATACAGAGAGAACATTGTTCCTTTATTATGCTTTTGTATAAATATTTTATTAGGAACATTAGGGTAACCTCCAGTTTGTCCGTCATTATACCCATCTACTCCAATAGCTACATCGAATATCTTCCTGCCCGCTATATTTTGTGTAGATGTTAGATCTACATATCCTTCAACTTTTAAAGGAACCGCGTCACGTGTTGGGGTATTAGCAATCGCATACACTTCCATTCCAGTGGCTGTGCGAATGAAATAGATTCCATTAACATCCCTATCCTGCGCTGCAGGTAATGCCGTCAATGCGTATGGTGTGAATTTATCTGCCATAGTTTACCATTCTTTTCCGTTAACACCTCCCCATTCAACAGCTTCTGCAATCTTATCATCTACATATTTCTTTGAAGTGGCTTGCCTATCAGCAGTAGGCATTGCGGTAGGCAATTGTGGGTAAGTTGAAAATGTTTTTGTTCCACCTACTGTTTGATTCCCTGATGTTTTTACTACCGTAGAATCATCTGCTGCACCAATGTTTGTTCTTGCATTTGACTTTTGAGCATTCGTTAATCCTTGAGTGTTGTTGTCATATCTAACATACTTACCATCTGAAGCTTGCTCTTGTTCACTTTCAAAGTCATCTAACTTCTTTTGTAGTTTTTTAGGAGTTACAAAGTCTAAGTCATCAGTTCCTGCATCCACTTTGGCTTGTGTTGCTATTTTTGCAAAACCAGGTACAGTTTCAGTTGCTTGGTCAAGGTCAGATTCTAAGATGTAGAACTTATCCCCAACAGCTGCGTGTGTACCTCCACTGTTTGTTTCCTTACAGCGTATTTCTGCACCCACCCGCACTTCAATTCCTGAAGCACCTCCAATTTTACCAGCTACGGTAACTACATAACCTTCTCCTTTCTCTGTCGGAGGGTAGTTTGGATTAGTTGAACAATCTATGTCGGTTGGTGTTTTCATGCCATCTGTAACAGCACTTGTAAGGTTGTTGATTTGTGTTTGCAAATTAGAGTCTGCATCATCAACATACTTCTTAGAAGTAGCGTGTGTGTTTGCTGTAGGTACTAAAGGAATTGGAACGTTAGAACTAAATGTCTTAGTTCCACCTACGGTTTGGTTACCTGTCAATTTAACTACTTCATCATCCAACGCAAAGTTTGGAATGCCTGTAATTTCAGACCAATCGATATCGACTCCTGTCCTCCTATATCTACTATCTAAATTAATCTCTGTAACTTGTGTTGCAGTACCTGACCCTGTTGCTAATATCTTTAATTTGCCATCTGTAAAGTCTAAATCGATTTTAACTTCTCCAATTAGATTATTTACAGAATCAACAGAATCTACTGTTCCTAAGCTTACCCAGTCAGAGTTGTCTGCCTTTCTAATGTATATCTTAAACGAAGTATCTGCATCGCCCTTGATGAAGTAAAGACCATTAACGTCTATACCTGTCGTAGGTAATGCTTTCAATCCATAAGGTGTAAATTTTGCCATTTTTTATATATTTATTTTATTACCATTCTTTTCCGTTTTCTCCGCCCCAAAAGGTTGAAGATGACTCTTCTTCAATTGGATAAATCAATCCAGGTTCTATCAACGTTCCTGAACTCGCTACAGATGTAAGTAGCTTTAAGTTATACACAAATGCTGTTTTATTAAGCACTTTATAAACACCAGCGTTTTCTATATATACTTTTGAATTCACTCGAACCCAATCTATCATTGGGTCCAACACAACATCCACCACACCATTTAAGTCTGGCTGGATAAATGAAGAACCTGTATTCGACTGAATCCTTGTTAACCCCATTTCTCAAATTCAAATATTAATTTGTCTTTTGAACTAATTACACGATTAATCACAGCTCCATTTCCACTTTGACCAGCATCAACTTCAATGTAATCTGCATTATTTCCTTTCGATAAAAGGATTCCATTTAGGTACACTTTAAGTGTTCCTGTGCGATATGAATCTTCAATAGTGAATGTTTTATTTATACCATCACGAAGCCCACTAATTTCAGAATCATATCTAATTTGTAAGGATGCAGGCATAGCTGAAACTCCTGTGTCTCGATCGCCTATAAACCAGTTTCCGTTTTCTCCGATTGTTGGGCTTAAACCATCCTTTCCGTCTTCCCCATCTTTTCCATCCTCACCTGGTACGCCTACATTTCCTGCTGGATTAACCCAAGGCTCTTTGGTTGTTCCTGTGTAAATCCAAAAACTTATTATTTCTCCTTGCGGTGTTCCGTCTATAGTTTGCAAATAATAATCACCAATTTCAGCGTCTATAGTTGCTAAATTTGGATCATCAGAAGCGCCATAATGCAACTTAACAGCTGAATTATAGATTCCTAAATTAAGCCACCCGATAGCATCAACCCCTGTAAATATGTAAAGTGCTATATCTACAGTTTCAGTATCATCTTTTAAAACGTAAAATTGACCTATTTCTCCAGCGATTTCAGCTTGATTTGGATCTTCGATTCCAGTTAAAATTTCTTTCGAGCTATCTATATTACCTAATAAATCACGCCATTTTTGAGCGTCGTCTTCTGAAATATTCGACGCATCTCTCATCGCACGTGAATTCAAATCACTTGCAATATCATTGAAGTAATTTTCCAAACCGTCGATTGAAGAGCTTGGTATCTTTTCCTCTTTATGCCAAAATGAATCCATCCAGTTCCAGAATTGCTCTTGCACTGGCTTTAGTCCGTTTCTGAACCAATTTTTTAACTGTGATTTACTTACTATTGCCATTTTTATAGACCTTTAAATTGAATAAATGCCAGCGTGTAAAAAGGCGGTCGGTTCTCGTGTGCTTGACCTCCTCCAGATGTTTTTACAATATGGCTGTGTTGCCCTCCAGATTGTGTCATTCTGTTTCTATACAGAATTCTATTGTTGTCCGAATCAGTTCTTTCGCTACCTATATAGTTTCCAGCAAGTATTTCCAATACAGTTCCAGGTACACGTGTGCCATCTATCGCGCTATTGTTCTCTATGTAATAAGAGTCTGCGTAAGCATGCGCGTGCCCACCTGCCAATTCAGTTGTATGTCCGTGCGAAGGCATTTGCGCTTCTGTTAGTGTAACATCTTTTGCGCCGCCAACCTTTCCGACTGCATTGTAATCCGCTTCGGAAGAATTGTAGCCGACCACGAATCTTGACCTTAAATCAGGCGTGCCGTTAGTACCGTCGCAAAGCGCCCAACCTGCTGGTATTTCATTTATTGCTCCAGCCCACATGATTATTGCACCCACGGGCGTGAGTTTTGAATTCATAGAATCTATAGTAGAAGTTAATTCTATTAAAGACTTTACTCGTTTAAAACTCGACCATGGAATGCCTGGATTTCCAAACACCATTTTTCTGGTTTCGTAAACTGCTTTACTCGCACCGTCTTCGAATTCTCGCTCCTCCGTCACACTTACCACCCTAACCAATGAAGCTAACGCTCCACCTTCAAACGGCAGTACTTCGTTATTATAAACCACGAATCCAGGGCTGACGTTTCCGCCACTCTCGATACAACCGGATAGAATGACATTCTCGCCAGCCATTGCACCGAGTTGGTTGAATATATTCCAGGATTCCTGCATGAAGGTCAGCGTATCTGACTCCAGTGGAAATCCTCCAGTTTGTTGTACGTGTATCTTATTCATAGCTATAGCTCGTTATATTCAAAAAATGCGTTATTAATTATTATATATCTCGTTCCAAAAAGCTTGTAAAAGTCAACCAAGGCTTCTATATCATGCCTATCTGCACCTGCACCGTTCATGTTCACCTTAAAGTCAATGTTCGATTCGTAAGCCGATGAATCGTATAAGTCAAGCCTACCCAAATGTTTTGGTTTGTTTTCAGCGAAGGTGTAGATGTAGTTGTATTCTGCGATAAAATCTTCTTCGATTCGAATTCGTCGCTCGGACGGATCAAATTCATCGTTCAAAGCCTTTTCTAAATAGCAAATTTGATAGTTGTGATTGACGCGATAAATGTTTCGTTTTCGATTTTGGACAAATGAATAATGCAAACCAACGAGTGGCCGAATCAAGGATTGCAAGAAGCCAATGGACGCCTTGCGCCTCCATAAAATTGGAAGCATCAAAATCATCAACTTATTAAAGTCAACGTGATACCATTGCGCGTTTTGACTTGCTAATTCCTCCGCCATTATACTAAGTAATTTATTCCATTATAATCTTCGATCTTGAAGTAACCACTCTCTGGCACTTTTCGAACATCTACTACCTGCCAATCTCCATAATTTCCCAATCCTGGATCAATCCAAGAAGTCAAAACACTATCGATTTGAACCAAGTTCACACCTTCTGTTTGCTCTAATTTGTTAGATAAATCTTGCAAACGCAATTCACCATTGAACGGCAATTCCTTCATGAATTCCTTTAGTGCATCCTCAACGGGTTTAGTTCCGTCAACGCGATGCACTCCATTCGAAGTTAGAATGAGCGGATCTCGATAAATTCGAATGTTTAGCTGCAATAAGTCTGGTAAATAGTTGATCAAAGTATAAGGCACACCCGCCGCTTTGATTTGCATCAGCCATTCGCTCACCGCTTCGATTTCGTCCGGTGTCAATGGCTGAAGTTCTTCGTTGATTTCGGTCGCAACCTTACAAATCACTCTCTTTTCGTTCGAGCTTTCCGTAACTGCTGCGTATTTGATTATTTTCGATTGAAGGATTTCGTCCTCCGTCTTTCCTGCATTGTTCCACTTATCCGTTCCAGGTATCAAATTGAATCCATATTGAAAATTCAATAATTGCTCCCTGACCCAGATTCCATTGTGAAGCTTTTTACTCGCGATCAGTTCATCCAGCTCGCGTTTGTGAACGCCAAATATCTGTTCCAATATATAATGTGAGAAAGCGATGATTTCGAACAATACATTCTCGTAACTTACGAGTGAAAATTGAGATTCAAAGCTTTGATTTGGATCAAATCCATATCTCTGTTGCATCTCTTCATTCGCCATGAATGCATCGACTATTTCCCTTTTTATTTCTGCCCTTGTTCTCATGATACAATGAATTCGTTTTTAAGTTCCCAATACGAGATTCCTTCCAATTTCGGTTTACTCGCTTCGATTCCCGTCCAAGCCGTTGCAGGTACTTTGTTTTTCGGAGTGAAGAAATTCACCACCTTTTGACTGCGAATATTCGTTGGCTGAACATCGTCACCAACTTTCAAATCAGCTGTTATACTTCTTGAATTCAACACTGCCATGTCGATGGCTGTGTCGATGCTCCCTGTCGTTTGCAGGATCATGTCTAAAAAACTCTGTCCTTGCCTAACTTTCATAACTCGCAACTATATCTATGTTTTCTGCGTCGTATAATTCCAATCTCTTAATCACCAAGCCGTCTTGAGTGAACACCTCTCGCACTCTGTGCCTTGCTTCTAACAAGTTTTCATTCAGCAATTCGGCTTTCAATCCCACGCCAAGCGTTGGTTCTGACTTCAATTCACCTGGATACATTGCCAACAGCGTTGCTTGGTTCTGATAAAGTGTGTGATCTATCACAACACCCGAATCTATCATTCCATCATCGTTGTATTGCGGTTCAATCTTCAAATCCCACAATTCCGCCGCATCGGCTGAATCAACGAGCTGTATGCCTGTATCTTTTCTTTTCATGTCAAATTTCCTCCAAATGTTCCTGTAACTGGCCCCGCAGAAGTCGTCAAACCCGATACGTAATTGATCTGTGCTTCTTTGATTTCGTCTATCAATGCAACTGCAAGTCTATCGGAAAATTCATCAATCGAATCCACTTCACGCTCCATCATGTCGTTCATTATTTCGACTATATTTCCTTTTAATCTATTTTTATCTAAAGCCATTTAAATCTGTTTTAAAATCGTTTTAAAAGCCGTTTCAAAATTCTCAATTGCCAAAATCGAGTCCGGTAATGGTGTACCACTTGGACCAACTGGCGTGTGCACCTTCAAATTCTTCAAAATCGATTGAAGCTGATCAAATAGTTCATAAATTCCAGTACTCGAATTCTTCGCTCCGATTTTCGAAGATTTCAAATCGATTTCCATTTCGAAATCTCCGTTTTTAGCAATTACTTTATCGATCTGATCGCATTTGATCACTGCTAAATTGTCAATCGATCCATCCGTTGAGATCATCATTACATTTGTTCCAATCGTTGGAATTAAAAGCAAGGTTTGAGCATCGTTCGCTGTCGCCTTCAATTTGACATCGCTCAATTCGATATCGTCAACCTTCACCGTGCAAGTGTCGGTTTGAGTAGATACCACGGTTCCGGACAAAATCACTCTTTCATCCATCCTGACTGTTTCCAGCAATCGCCTTTTCAATTCCGCCACTCTATCCATTACGCACTGAGTTTAATTCCTAATTGCACATTTCTAACGATTCCACCCTCGCTCAGCGTTGTTTTCACTGAATCGACATAATATCTACCGTCTTTATATTCATAATCTGAATCGTATATTCCTGCGGTGAATGAAGGTTCTACGTATGGAATCAACCAAGCATCAAAACTGCCTTCATAGCCGTCCGTCATTCGATTCTTATATTCGGTTTCAGCGATTACTTTAATCGTTTCGGGCGTCATTCGTCCAACCCTTTTTGTGATTTTCTCACCGCCCGGTTGACCTGCGGTGTAACTCGTTATTGTGCCGTCCAATGCGACGTTTTCGATGACCACTTCAACACGTTTGTCTTGAGCAGTTTTGTACTCTAAACCGAAATTCTCGATGTTGATTTGTGGCGAATAATCCACATCACCGCCTTTGCGTGTATATGCTGGATGAATGTGGAGCGTGTTGTTTTCGAAATAAATATCCGCTCCCGTTTCTTCTTGAAGTTTTTTCAAAACATCAAACGCAGTTGCGTGATGAATCGTGAACTTCTCGTAATCAATTGTATAATCGCTGATAAGATTGATTGTTGGATCAACATTTTGAATCAAATAATTAGCGATTTGAGCGATTGAAGCTGGTTTCATTTGGATATTCGGAACTGAAACCCGGAACAAAAACAATGAATCCTCGCATTCGATTTTGATGGACCCGTCGTTGGTGATTATTTCTTTGATGTAGCCTTTGAATTCCGTTCTGAATTGATGACCACGATACCCGAGTTTGATTTCAATCTCATCTCCACGGCCAATGATTTGACCTAAATTCAAAACTTGATTGAAGTTGGCTTCAGGCAATACGATAGTAGCTGTATTGGCTAAGTTTTTCACTGACTTGTCAATGATACACTCAGACAACAAACCGAGATTCCATGTTTCATCTTCGGTCCTTACAATCACCTCCCAAATGACTTCAAAATTCATCTTATCTAAATTCTGTTGCGTTTACATCCGTGTTATTTCTCTTATAAATCAAATCCCAATCGAAATCCGAAATTGCTTTTATTTCGTAGGCTTGCACATTTTCGCCTTTTGTAAATGGGAAACTCATTTCTTCAATCACTATATAATTGATACCCAAAAGCTGAAGCGGTTCACATTTTACTTGCAAGCGCTCAGCGGTCAACATATAATCGCGTAGTCTCTCCATGTCCTCGCGTGGATAAGTCTCCACGTACGAGCCTTTCAACCTTTCGCCGAATAAAGCTCCCGTTATGGTGATGTCGATGTCGTCCGTACCCATTCGCTCTTTTATCGATCCGATCAGTTTACTTCCCGATTTCGATACATATCTTTTAGCAATGATGTTTCGAATGCCGATGTTGATCATCGGTTCCCACGGTAGCAAGTAAAATTGCTCTTCAGTTTCTCGTTTGAAACTGAATGGAAAAAACTGTTCTTCTTCGCTCAATTTGCGATCATTCTTCCAAGCTTCAACGGCTTCGAATCCGTCAACCTCGTTTATATGCACCTCGTTTTGAAGTGGCAAAAATGGTATTGGAGGCAATACGTGCTTGTTCAATTCGTTTTGAACTGCTGCGAATCGCGGTAAAGACTTTACCACCTTACTGCCTACCAAACTGGCTAACAATGCATTTTCGTCTGTTAATCTCATCCTCCTGCTGTTGTTGCTGAACCTATTACACGAAGCATAGCATCTAACACCTGATCTTCCATTTCGGAAGTCGTTTCTTTAAAAGTCTTGCCATGAATCGTAAGATGGCCAATCAAATCGTTAAGGTTTATCGTTATATAATTATGTCGAGTTCCTCCAGTTGCGATGGCTGAATTGGTTTTCTTTGCATCTTTCGAATTTTTACCCAATTCTGGAAATGCCATATTCGCCGCTGCTCCAGGAATACCACCCGGTGGTACGATTCCGCCCAAATCGAACGATTCCCATGAGAGAGCTCCACCTGCTTTCTTCAAAGATTCCAAACCTTCTTTGGTCAATTTACCAGCCTTCACGTAGCCGTCAATGATGCTTTTTTGACGATCTTCAATCGATCTATTGAGGTCAGCAATCATTTGATTGTTCGCGCTTTTATCGCCGATTCCAATGAAGTTTTTGAACTTAACCCAGGCGATTCGAAGCTTGTCAATGTTTATCATAAAGCCTTGAATTAAAGTGTTAAATTGAGCTTTTCCAGCCTGAACAAATGCTGCCAAAATGGACTTAGCACCGTCCATGACGTGATTCCAGGCATCGCCCCAACCTTTTACCGAAGTAGCCAACCAAAGAATTACACCAATCAACGCGACTATCGCCGCAATGATCCAAGTGCCAGGAAACGCCCAAACTGCCAAGTTTGCCACCCATTGAGCGGCCGCTAATGCTAACAATGCAACGGAAACCAATCCGAGAATTGCGACGAAAGGTTTTAAATATGGCCCTGCCTTATCACCCAACCAGCTGATGACACCCATCAACTTTGTGGCAATTGGTAGAAACACATTTCCGATTTCAATAAACATTTGCTTGAATTGCCCACGCAGTTGCTCCAATTGCCCGTAGGGCGTATTTGCAACTTTATCGAGCATATTATGAAACTTCCCACCTTCGCCCGTTGCTTGAGTCATCGCCCACTTTACGTGATCGATAGTCAATTGACCTTTAGCCATTTTCTCGCGAAGCGATTCCATACTTTCACCCGTTGCCTCGCTAATCACAACCAATGGGTTAAATCCAGCGTTAATCATCTGATTCAAATCTTGCCCCATCAGTTTGCCGAGTGAGTTGATTTGCGAAAATGCGAGTGCTAATGATCCAAGTTTCTGAGCATCACCTTGAGCGATGTCTCCGAGTTGCTCCATAATTGGGAGCAATTCCGAATCCTTGACACCATAACCGAGCATCATCGCTCCGATCTCATAGAGTTCATCGCCAAAGACTGTATCTGTCGCAAACTTGGTCAATCCATCAAATAAAGCTGCTCCTATCTCTTCGGAACCAGTAAGAACCTGCATTCGCATTTTCTCCTTTCCAGCTTCCATTGCCTGGGTTGTAGCCGACCAGAAACCTCCTATCGCTGCGGTAGAGAGAACCAATGGGTTTCGCATCAAATGCGCTCCAGGTAGCGACCCCGCTAAATCGGATCGCCAGCCTTGAATCGTCGCTCCGATACGCGAACCGGTGATGCCTCGTTCTAAACGATCGATTTGACGTTCTAATCGTTTAGCTTCATTGTAATAAAATCGGAAGGCATTTCTGTCTGTAGTTTTTTGCATTCCTGCTTGAGCCATGCTCAAACGATTCTGGAGCTGTTCTATCGATGACGACAGCTTACGCGAACGACCAACAGTTCTATCAAAGGCAGCGTTTATTTTATTCGTTGCCCCAGTGAACTTGTCTCTTAGCGATATTATGAACTCCAGTTTTTCGTGCATTGTTACTTTTTATAGCCTTCAGCTTCTTTTTTCCTTATAAATTCGAGCTCGCGAACACGCGCTGCCCATTCATTGTCATCCAAGGTGTCGGGATCTAAGCCCATATAATAGATAAGGGATGCGTTCATTATCCGTAGCCAGTCCCTATCCTCATTGACTTTCGCATCCTTTACAGCTTTACCAGCTCCGCTTCTTTGATTTCGATCAATTCAGCTATTTTTGCCGAAGCTGACAGGAACAAACTGTCGTCTGTTTTGATTTCTTCGTCACCTACTACCCAACAGGCATCGAGCATTAATTCGTTGAATTTCATTGGATCTTTAGTCGCTACTGAAGTTGCGTAGCTCAATGCTTTTCTTGAAGGTCTTTTTAGAATGGCTGTCTTGCCATCGATAGAAATTTGAAAGATTTCTCCGTGTTCTTTCTTAAATTTTGCGATTTGTTCTTTTGTAAATTTCATTTTGTTTTGTTTAAAAAAGGGCGAAGCTAATCGCCCAGTTGATAATGTTAAAGTTTAAATTTGGTTCTTAATGTCAATGGCCAGGAACGGCAATGAGATCTCCATGAACTTGTCATTTTGATCGATTTCTTTAGGTTCAGATGAAAATCTAATACCTTCGATTCGATCGGTAGTCATGGCATCGCCATTGGCAGGGTTACCATAGGAAACCAAGGCGTCGAGCGATAAGCCCAAAATGCTGCCGTTTCCTGCGCGAACAAGTGCTTCGTACTCCGATTGCAACAATCGAATTTCACCGGTTACTGTTTCGTTACCAGATTGGATGCTATGTGTTTTGCGACCTTTAGCATGCAATGCTTCTCGTTCGATTTCCTTTGTATATGTGATTCCGCGAATTCCGGTGATGTCTCGACCACCCAAAATCAGTGTTAAATCCGCCCATTCGTATTCTCTTCCGTTAATCATTTGTATCGTTTTAATTCGTTAAATCAAATCCAAGCAACACCTCAATCCAACGGTTGTAACCGAACGGACGCACTGAAACATTCACTTGCACTTTCGAAGTGCTAACAATGTTTTGATTTGGATCAACAAAACATTTCACACCTACGTCCTTAGGATCCATTTGGTCCGAACTCAAATCTTCTGGCATAGCCGTCGAAATTCTTCGAACCACTGCCGATTCCATCGTTTTGGCATAGATCGCCTGGATCGTTCCGTCAACATTCGCAGGTACTTCATCCAATAGGAAATCCAACAATGCGTCGTAGCTTAATCTAAAAGCTTCATTGATGATTCTTCTATGCGTTAAATAGTGATAGTCATCAGACACCTGTGTCGCTGTGTTCGCATCCATAAAATAGTAACCCGAACGACCTGCGTGCGTAGTAAAACAGATATAGCCTTTATCGTACAATGCTTCATTGTCGTAATTTTCAACAGGAGTGTCCACAACGAACATTTCAGTCGGAACTAAAGCGCCATTGCGAACTTTACCAGGATTCACACGCGGTGAATAAGCCGCCAATCTACCAGCCAACACCCCAACCGCAGCGCCTTGGCTTGCAGTAACTCCCGAACGGCTTTCTGTGTCTCCGATTAGAACAGCAACACTGTTCCAAGAATTCGTTAAAAGGCTTGGCAATTCAACTTTATCGCCTTGGAAGGCGTAACCCTCCAATACGGTAAAGAATGGCGCATATTTGACAGCTGTGTAACTCTCAAATAAAGCTTGAGCCGCTGCAGCTGATACCTCGATGTCCGGATCAATTTCCGCTCCGTCCAAATCGACCGGTGTCGCAGGATCGTAAACGGTAAACAATCCTCTCAATCGACCACCTGCCGAATTGAGCAATTCCTCCGCTGGTGTTACACCATTGTTTTCGGTGAAAAATTCCGATACCTTGGCAGTTTTCGGCATTCCATAAATCCAAACCTCCTGGCCTTCTCCAGCTTCAGCGAAGAATTCAGACAAAGCCTTGTACAGCCTGTAGTTATCCATCGAAGCATTGATTCCAAGATCCGCAACGTCTTTCATCGACTTCAACTGATATGCTTTGTTCAACGCAAAAGTGTCAGAGATTGCCACTGCCGAAGCGATGAATCCAAAGACCCCCGTTTGCAACGGAGTAACGGCGCCAATGACGCCGTTGTTAAATTGAATATTAATTGCTGGCTTCATCGTCCTCTGTATTTTCAGTTTCTTCTTCAACATCAACTTCATCAGCTTGATCAGCTTCTTCATCTTCCAAATCAAATTCTAAATCAGAATCTTCTTCATCTTCCACATCTATATCTTTCAATTCAGCTTCCAAAATTCTCGCTTGCAAGGTTTCAAGCTTAATCGATTTTGGCGGTTTTTTGCCATAGAGCTCTGTGTATTTTTCCACCAATTCAGCATATTCAGCATCTTCAGAAGCTTCAGAAGCTTCTGGTTTATTAGCTTTTGGTTGAACTGGCTTCAATTCTTTCACCTTTTCCTCGCCTTTATCCGACACCTCCGATGGTCTCACCACCTTATCGACTTTTTTATTCTTCAACGTTTTTGCGTGCATCTTCGCATCGCTTTCGTTAAAGAATGCCTGTCCGTCCGATGTTTTATAATAGTGATCGAGGTTTGGGCGTATTTTAAATATTTTCATTTCGATTTCTTTAATTCGTTATACTTTTTCTCAAGTTCAGAAACTTTGGTTTTGTAGTTTTTCAACTCAATATGCAAAGCCTTGTTTTCCTTCTCTAAGACTTTTATCTGCAATTCAAATCGCGATAAAGTCTGTTTCATAACATCTATATCATCAGCGTGGCGCTTTCTCATGTCCTCTATGATTTCGCGGTAATAACCCAGCGCTTTGTCAAGATTATCGATTTCGTTGGTCTGAGCCTCCGCGACATTCTTGCGCTTCGTCTGCGCCCAAGTAATGTAACTACTTAGGGCGCCCGACGATAACGCTGTGATTATTAACTCCGACCACATTTACGCTACTGTTACTGTGATAGTATCTGTTTTGTTTCCGTCGATAGTTGTAACTGTAATTGTCGCCGTACCGGTTCCAATAGCCGTCACCAATCCAGTTGCTGAAACTGTTGCAACTGCTGTATCATCGCTCGAATAGGTCACATTCTTGTTACCCGCATGCGCTGGTTGAATGTTGATCACTAATTGCTCTGTTTCGTCAACTTCTAAGTTGATTGGATCATTCTCTATAGTCACAGAATCAACCGCAGGTGCAGATTGACCGATAATTGCACCGATTGATTCATTCTTCGCTGGTAATGCGATGAAGTAGTGGCGATAATTCAATTTGTTCGTTTGATTTTCTGGATCTTGAGCAGCATCAGCGAAGTATTGTTTAGTCAATCCTGTTTTCTTCGCGATGTTTTCTTTATAAAACGCAACCGACGCTGGAACGTCTCCATCGGCTGGAATTGCACCCCAAGCTTTTTTCACACCCGTTGAATCGTAATAAGGATTTGATACGTAAGAATAGATTTCAAAGCCCGCGATGATTGGCGCTGTTTTACCTGTGTTTATATTTTGCAACAAATCACCGAATCGCTTACGATCTCTTAATAATTGATTGTAATGATCGTTACATAAAACCAAACGACGACCTTCTGCTGGTACCTCCGCGTCATCAAAGGCTGATTTCAACGCTACAATTGCATTGTACACATCGCCGTCATGGTTATTTAAATCAACCACTGGCGTTGTAGCTGTATTTACCTGTGGAGCAATCGCATGGATAGCTTTCTTATATTTTGTTGTGTTTAGTTGCACAACATGCCCGCGAGTAGCGGAGTCTATTCTACGATAACTTGCTCCTATAATTTGATCATCCGAAAGCGTTGTAACCTTCGTCTGAAATTTGTCTAACGCAACCACTGCTTCATCATCTGTAAATACTTGTAAAGCGATTGGATAAGTAGTATTGTTGATCAATACTTCTGGTTTAAAATTCTCAACGGGAATGTGAATCAAGTTCTGCTCACCTGCAGTGCCTGATCCGACCTCGATGATATCTGTATCAAGTTCTTCAATGCCATCCAACCAAGGAGCGACATTTGCGGTTGTTAAAAGTTGGATAACTCGCGCCAACCAAACTTCTGCGAAATTCTTCATTTTTATAGATTTAGGTTAGTTAAATAATGATTTGTACTGCTCCGGATAGTTCGTTTTGAACTCGATTTGAGCGTTTAGGTTCAACTTCTCGAAGTCGTCCAAGCTTTTTACATCAGCGAAGTTTCCAGCTGTGCCAGGATTCCCAATTTTTCCAGCCAAATTGGTTTTACCTGGAAGTTTATCCAAAACCGATTTACACAAGTCTGGATTCGAAGCGTATAATTTGATATAGTCTTCGCGTTCTGGAGCGGTGATTTTACCTTCTTTGATCGCTTGATCTACCAAGTCACCAGCAAGCTTTGCCTTCCTGTCCTTTTCGATTTGCTCAAGCTCGTCAAGCTTTTGTTTAGCTTCATCGCGTTCAGCTTTCAATTTCATAATGCCTTCATTAACAACACTGACGTCGTGCTCTGTATCGGCGTTCAATGCGAGTGCCATTGCGGCAGTCGCTGATAATTTGATTGTTTTCATTGATTTCGATTTATAATTTCTTATTTCAGTTGCCATTAATAGAATTTGCTGAGCCTTAGAATCTTCAAGCTCTTGCATGCCTTGTTCTGAAGTCGCGTAAAGTTTGATTGCATTGGCATTGTTGGGAATTGCGACGATTGAAGCTTCAAGGACTTCAGATTTAACCAACTCGTATTCTTGAGTGGCTGCATTCAATTGGATATTGTCCAGGCTGTAAGGATTTAAACCAAGTGAAGCACCTCTTAAGAATCCTCTCTTCACTTTACCAGCGATGCGTCTTGAATATTCATCCTCTTCATCGAAGACAGGTTTTGCGGTCAATAAATGCCCTTCGATTTGAATGTCTTCCCATCGTCCGATAACTCCAAAATTATTCGGATGGTGATAATCCAGGATGACAGGATTTTTTTTGAATCTTTCCAAATCCAAACCGGCATTCAAAACTTTGAATCCGTATTGATTTACTTTCGTTTCATCGTTCAGTACAAATTTCATTTACACGCTTTTGAAACAAAATTGAAAACGAAATCAGTCTTAATAAAATAGTTGCAAAGCTTCTGAACACATGTGCACGGATACTTTACAAAAGTTTAAGTATCATTTTATTACCATCGAAATTTGAAGCAAAGATTTATGTATGGCGAAAAGGAAATTATCGAAGGATCGAGAATACGCGAAGATTTTATACACTCAAATGGGCTTGACACAAAAAGAGATTGCCCAACGGGTTGGAGTTACGGAAAAAACCATCGGCCGATGGAAAAATGATCCTGATGACAACTGGGATGATCTAAAAACTGTCTTCACAACGACAAGGACGAACATTGTCAAAAATCTTCAAAGGCAAATGGAGCTTTGGCAAAAGGAAATCGGCAATAATAAACTGGCAGATAGTAAAGAGGTAGACATCCTTGTGAAGCTTGCGAGTGCTGTTCGAAAGCTTGAAACCGATACTGGAATAGCCGAAATCGTCGATACCGGCATCAAGTTTATCAACTTCCTCCAGGAACATAACCCTAAACTATCGAAAGAGACTGCACATTGGTTTGATTTATTCATAAAAAACAAAATTTAATGGCGAAAAAACTAACAGATAAGCAGTATCTCGAAAAGTGGGAGGTGTTCAGATCGAACATATCAAAAGCTACCCCTGTCAATCTCAATGAAACTGTTTCGCAAAAGGAGAAGCGAATTAAGGATTTGGAACGACGTCCGGAGGAATGGTTTAAGTACTATTTCCCGAACTTCTACACATCCGAACCGGCACCATTTCACAAACGAGCAACGAAAAGAGTACTTACCAAAATGGAGTGGTTCGAGGTTCGACCATGGGCGAGAGAATTGGCGAAATCGGCAAGGACGATGATGGAAGTAATCTATTTGACTACGACCAAACGAAAGAAAAATGTTTTGTTGGTATCAAATAATTACGATAATGCCGAACGCCTATTGATGCCTTTCAAAGCCATTTTCGAATTCAATAATCGACTGATCAATGACTATGGCCAATTTAAGAATTTAGGCCAATGGGAAAACGGCGAATTTGTAACAAAACAAGGTGCTTCGTTCCGTGCGTTGGGTGCTGGTCAATCGCCTCGTGGTACTCGAAACGATGCGGTACGACCAGACGTAATTATAATTGACGATATCGATACCGACGAAGAAGTTCGAAACAAAGACAGAATCAAAGCCAAAATCGATTGGGTGGAACAAGCGCTAATTCCAACGCGTTCGATTTCAAATCCATTGACGATCATTGCCAATGGAAACATCATCGGAAAGTACACTACGATTACCGAATTGATGAAAAAAGCCGACCACGCGCAAATTGTAAACATTCGCGATAAAAACGGTAAATCCACCTGGCCAACAAAAAACACAGAAGAAGCCATCGACCGTGTTTTGAAGACGATTTCTTATCGTTCGGCACAAAAAGAATACTTCAACAATCCAATTTCGGAAGGAACTGTTTTCACCGATTTATATTATGATCGAGTGCCAAAGCTATCAACCTGCGAAAAGGTCGCTGTTTACGCCGATCCTTCACCTTCCAACAACACCCGAACGAAATCTTCGAGAAAATCGGTCGGAATCATAGCGTATAAGAATGGTAACATTTATTTACATACTGTTTGGCTGGACAACGTAACCAATGCGCAATTTGTTCAATGGATATATGCAGCTTGTTTGATACTCGACCGTGAAGGAGTGGATCCAAAACGAGTGCATATTGAGAACAACTCGCTTCAAAATCCACACTACGAACAAGTAATCGTTCCATTGATCCAAGAGCATTTCAGAAAAACGAAATATCGAATTCCACTAAGACCAGACAACCGAAAGAAACCTTCAAAATTCGAACGAATTGAAGGAACGCTCGAGCCGATTTGGCGAAATGGGAATCTGATTTTTAACATCAGAGAGAAGGAAAACCCGCACATGATGCGAATGGAAGAGGAAATGCTCGGAGTGAGTGAAAATGCTAAAGATTTGGACGGTCCCGACATGTTGGAAGGCGGTACTTGGATTATCTTAAATCGAGCTTTAAAGGAGGATTTACCTTATGCATTTGGAAGAATAAATAACCGAAGATTTTAAAACTTAAAAATATGTTTCTAAAAATAAACGACTTAAAAAACTCGATTTATAACTACCAAATCGACCAAATCACAGACGGTGATACTAATATCACGCTTCAAGCGATGGCAGCCGCAGAAGAAGAAGTGAGATCGTATTTAACGGCAAACAATCGCCGCGAATGGGCGGATGGACGCCTTTTATATGATGTTGACAAAATACTTTCGGCCGAAGGTGATGAAAGAAATCCATTAATTGTGAGCCACATGGCAACGATTGCGAAGTATTACATCGTCGAGCTCTGCAACGCTGATATCATTTATGAAGTAGCAAAAGAGCGTTACGATCGAGCCATTAACTGGTTTGAGAAAATCGCGAACGGTGATTTGAATCTCAACACTTTGCCAGTAATCAATCCAGAAAAGGACGATTCGAAAGATGAAAGCACATTCCCATGGACTTATGGATCACGCAAAAAATTTAACCATGAATAAAAATAACTTAAACGCAAAAGTCGGCAAAACTTTAAAGGCCGACGAAAAGAGAAGACTATATCCAGCAATCTTTGATAAGCCAATTTCTTTGATTCGCAAGGATATTCAAGATTGGCGAATCGCAAGAATGGCAGCAATGAATGCAGACCAACCATCGAGATGGAGGATCTATAATTTGTACGAAACCGACATCGTTTTGGACGCATTGGTGACTTCACAAATTGAAAACAGAATTCAATCAACACTTGGAGCTTCATTCAGTTTCGAGAATGCAAACGGCGAAGTGGACGATGAAGTAACCAATCAATTTCAAACGTCAAGATTGATTGATAAAATCATAACCGAAATTTTAAACACTCGATTTTACGGCCATTCGCTCATTGAGTTAAATTGGAAGGACAAGGAATTGGATTGCAATTTGATTCCGCGTCAAAATGTTATTCCGGAGCAAGGAAAAGTAATCTTTGATTATACCGATTTCACAGCTGAAGGTGTGAAGTATCGAGAATTGCCCGAATACGGAACTTATTTGCTTGAATTTGGTGACGATAAGGATTTGGGACTGCTCAATAAAGCAGTGCCACACGTGTTGTTTAAAAGATTCGCACAAAGCTGTTGGAGTGAACTCGCCGAGATTTACGGCATACCTCCACGCGTTATGAAGACAGACACTCAAGATGCCAGGGCTTTGCGTCGTGGTGAAAAAATGATGTCAGAAATGGGTGCAGCTGCGTGGTTCATCATCGACACAAACGAGGAATTCGAATGGGCAAAGGCAGTTCCAACCAACGGAGACGTTTATAAGAATTTAATCAACCTTTGCGACAATCAAATCAGCCTTCTATTGTTAGGCGCAGTAATAGGCCAAGATACTCAACATGGATCTTACAGCAAGGAGGTGGCGAGCCAAAACATTCTTGACAGTTTGGTAGCGTCCGACATGGCTATGGTTGAAATGAACATGAACGACGTAGTCATTCCTTCCTTAATAAATTTAGGTCTGATCAAAGAGGGTTATCGATTCAAGTACGAAGCTGCGGAGGATATCAAAGAACTTTGGGAAATGACTTCAAACGCTTTGAACCATTTTGAAGTTGATCCAAAGTGGGTTCGTCAGAAGTTTGGAATTGAAGTAACTGGTCGACGCGAACTGCGTTTGTTCGACAATCCAGATTTAAACGCTGAAAGTTTTTTCGTTTAAGGGCTAACAGAAATCGGCTAACTGTTAGCCCGCAGACATATTTCAAAGGATTGCATACACGGCTGAACAATATATATGCGTGCAATTGCGAAGATTGCAAGACGAAAACGATTCATCTTGCAGCAGATTCTAACGGCTTTTTTAAAGACGTTTTAAACGCTGCTAAAAATGCTTTAAAATACCTTTTAACGAAACAGACTTTTAAAGAAGAAGACTTGGGCGAAGAGCCTTATCAGAGGCTAATAGATGAAACATATAAGGTGTTTAACAAGGCAATAATGGATAACGACGTGCCCGATGTGATGCGTAAAGCTTTGCAATCGGATGCCTTCCTTTTTGGAACGCTAAAAACCCGAGCGCAAATGTTCGAAGCTTCAACCTATTTATTGAATCCGGACGGAACGATAAAGACCTGGCAACAATTCGAGCGAGATTTTAGGCAGGTTTTTGAAGATTACAACCAAAATTATTTGGAAGCGGAATATCAGTTTGCGGTGAATAGCGCTCAAATGGCGGCTAAATGGACGGAGCTCGACGATTCTGGTAGATATCTACTTCAATACAGAACGGCAATGGACGATAGAGTGAGAGAATCGCATCAAGCATTGGAAGGAATCACACTTCCAAAGGACGATCCTTTTTGGCGTGATTTCTATCCACCCAATGGATGGCGCTGCCGTTGCCAAGTCGTGGAAGTAAGCAAAGCGAGATATGAAGCTTCTGAATCTGAAGAAGCAATCGCAAAAGGAATGGCCGCTACACAGCAGATAGGTAAAGATGGTCGAAATCGCTTGGCTATGTTTAGGTTCAATCCTGGTATGGAAAAAAAATTGTTTCCACCGGATCATCCATATACAAAAATCAAGTGAAAATGCCTTTAAAAAAATTCGTACATCAAATATTGAAAGACATTCAAATCGACGTATCGGACGACTTTGACCGAAACTTCGAGCGAAAAGCTTTCTTTGATAAAGCATGGCCACGGAATAAGTTGGTCAATCGGAGAGGATCAAAGATGGCACGAACGAACAATTTACGTCGATCGATTATGTCCAGAATTCAAAGTACTGAAGTTGTATTCAGCAGTTCTTTGCCTTATGCAAAGATCCAAAACGATGGTGGCGAAATAGTAGTAACCAAACAGATGAAGAAGTATTTCTGGGCAATGTATTACGAGGCAGGAGGTGACAATAACGGAAATCCGACCATCGAAGCCATCCAATTCAAGAATTTGGCGTTGATGCCTGTTGGTAAAAGAATCAAAATTCCATCGAGAAGGTTCGTCGGCGACCACCCAATAGTTCGTCAGAATGTTCGCACGGCGATTCGTTTGAACATCAAAAGTGCGATGACAAGTTTTGTAGATAGATTTAAAAGTAAGTTATGAAAAGTATTGAAAAAGAAGTATTGGAAGCAATCCAAAAGCAAATCAACGACGGAGTCGAATCCATTAACTATGTGGATGAAGATTGGGGGCAATTGGATTTTTACGGGCCACAAATACCCGTCAAATGGCCGTGTGTGCTGATCAACATTGCAGGTGCGAACTTCTCGAATATTGGGCGTGATAATAATTTAACACCTCCCAATCGGCAAATAGCTGATCAAACTGTTGAATTAACTGTTGCGAATCTCAAGCTAACAAATTCAAGCTACAAAGCGCCCAACACTCAAAAATGGCATGCGTTCGAAATGTGGGAGGTTCTGCAAGAAGTTCATCAGAAAATCCAAAGTTTCCGACCTTCAGAACGTACTGGAATGCTCATTCGAAGTTCTTACCAAAGGATAAGGCGTGATGATGGCGTTCAAGCTGTGCGAGTAGTATATACGTTGACGGCTAACAACGTTTAGCTGTTTTCGTATTCGACCAGCTTTTTGAATTCAGTCTCGATATCAGTATTCAGTATAGTGATCAGCGTCGTTCGAGAAATTGGATATACCGGATAGATATACTTTCGAAGTATCACCGTGTCTGGTATATCCTCGGTTTTGTATTTAAAATACAGATCTTTGATGTTCCTGTATCGAACTAATGTATTGCGATGCATCACTTTACTCATGGGGCAAATATAATTAAAAATTAAAAGAGACTACCTCCCAACTGGATGGATCGAATATCTCACCACCTTTATATTTCATACGTATATTGTATCTGAACTTTTTCTTCACTCCATACGCATTGGTTGCGGTTACATCAGCAACGACGCGATAAATGCTATCGGTGTGCTCTTGAACCTCTGATAAAAGAGGTAAGGTTGTAAAATCTGCACTCTCTGGAAACTCAAGCTGTTGTTTGACATATGTTTTCGAAACGTGATAAGCAGCATAAGTTTTATCTCTTGAGTAGTTATCAGCTGGCCAGATCAAGCTTGCGATTATTGTTATTCCTATTAATATAACGATCGGCAAACAACCGAATCTTAAAAAGTTGCGTCGGCTTTTTCTTCTTAAATCTTCCTTTGTTTTCATATCTTTGTTTTTTTTAGTAACTGTACTAAGTTATTAATTAATTTGAAAAAGAAAAGCCTGAATGTCCAGGCTTTTCTGATTAAAGCTATTTCAATTCGTAGTTTATGAATCGGCTGAATCTGAATAGCAAAGATCTCATACCTCCCAATATTTTTGGTTAATATACGTAGAAGGATAGGGCATTTGAGTGCCGTCCTGTCTTTTCGTTCTGCGAAGCTTTTCGATGTAAAGCAAGGCAGCAATCTTGTCTTTCTGTGACAATTTGTTCCAGGCGTTTTCGGTCATTTTCTTTTTACCAACTTTGTTGTTGTATTCGCTCCAAAATCTTTCAAAGCTTAAATCAACTGGTACTTCGCTAATTTTGAAGTTTCCTGCAGTCTTTTTGTATTCTTCAATCATTTGGGTAGAAGTCGGTAAATTCGCCCATAACCAGTCAAAAATCGATTTGGACATTCCTTTGACTTCACCCACTTTAACTGCTTTTAAAAAGCCTTTTAAATTGTATTCAAAGGTCACTTCTCCTGTGAAGTGATCACTCGTTAGTATGTATTTCTTTCCTGTCATTTTTGTATCAATTTCACGTGATTCATCAATCTTCGATTTAATTCTGAAAAGCTGACAAACGCAAGACTTAAGTCAATTGCCAACGAATGCTCTATTTTAGCTCCTTTGCTGTCGTGCCAATCCGGAAGCATATAAATAGCATCACAATCCATTAATGCTTTGATGCACTTCCGCATGGCTGTTTCCCAATCGGCATTGAAGTCGCCGACCACTTCTATGGGATTAACGACTTCGTAACCTTGTTTTTCAAGCTCTTTTTGAGCGGTTGCGAATTTCAAAGTACAGAAGTGTTTAGGTTCTCCAGTCACTTTTCCAGCGATGTATATTTTTGTTTTATTCATTGTTTTGTTTTTCATTTAATTGTAACTCAATTGCGCCAATCCTCCAGTTAGCGGAAATTCTTAAAATCATTGATTGGAGGTTTTTTCAGCAAATCTTCATACTTTTTTCTATCTGCACAAAAATCCAAATGTTGACTATTAATAGCCGCTTTTAACGATGAAAACCTTTGTAAGCTATAACCAGTATGTAAACAGGTTAATGACCATATTACCTTATTACTACCAACTTCTGATGTTTTATATATTCCGTATATCTTTCCATCAAAAGCTTGTATAATTTTTCCTTTTACGAGCTCCTTACCTTCAATATTTCTT
>Ga0209487_1000915_pt1 | contig 25838 bp, 23 predicted proteins | sample Poulit2012_FD_187524 | JGI IMG/M metagenome (GOLD analysis project Ga0209487, IMG submission 187524) | Agricultural soil microbial communities from Georgia to study Nitrogen management - Poultry litter 2012 (SPAdes) (version 2) | ecosystem: Environmental > Terrestrial > Soil > Agricultural land...
GAGGTCGATCTGTCATTCTTCTTGAACCCAGAAGGCTCAGAAGACACCGACGACGACGCTGCTACCGAAGATGACGAAGATAACAGCTAAGTTCTGATCACACACCAAGGTCCGCTCCTATACTAGAGGGGTGGGCCTTGGCTGTTTAATAGGCCAGATCGCGGCTTTCAGCGAAAACCGTGAGTCAACCCTGCTCAAGTTATGTTTTGACCAGTATTGTCTGTGAAGAGAAATAAAATTTGCTAACGCAAACACGCCAGTGAAGGAAGGTAGGACGTCGTGACTGAATCGTCCAACGCACCACGAATGGCATCGGTAGAGCCGGCCAGCCGTGAAGACTACATTTATAACCGTTTGCTCAAAGAGCGCATCATTTGGCTGGGGTCAGAAGTTCGAGATGACAACGCGAACGTGATCGCATCCCAGATGCTGCTGCTCAGTGCTGAAGACCCTGAAGCTGACATCTTCCTGTACATCAACTCTCCGGGTGGCTCGGTCACCGCGGGGATGGCCATCTATGACACGATGAAACTCATTCCCAATGACGTCGTAACCGTCGCCATGGGTCTCGCAGCATCCATGGGCCAGTTCCTCCTGTCGTCCGGTACGCCAGGCAAGCGCTACGCGACCCCACACGCACGGATTCTGATGCACCAGCCATCCGGCGGCATCGGCGGTACCGAATCCGATATTCGTATTCAGGCCCAATTGATCATGCACATGAAACAGGTCATGTCCGAATTGACTGCAGAACAGACCGGTCAGAACATCGAAACCATCCTGGAAGACAACGCCCGTGATAAGTGGTTCACTGCTGAAGAAGGTTTAGAATACGGGTTCTTTGATCACATCGCCTCCGGGACTGCGTCCATGGTCGGCGGCGGCGGAATCGACCGGAAATAACCGGCAGCCCAGTCGCGCACCCGAACACGAATTTTTCTTCAGGAGACTTTAATGAACTTCGAAATGCCCCAGGGTACACCGGCCACTCCGATGCCCTCCAACCGTTATATTCTGCCCCAGTTTGAGGAACGTACCCCGTACGGTTTCAAACGTCAGGACCCCTATGCGCGTCTCTTCGAAGACCGCATTATCTTCCTTGGCACCCAGGTCGATGACGCCTCTGCCGACGACGTCATGGCCCAGCTGCTGGTACTAGAAGCCATGGACTCTGACCGGGACATCACCCTGTACATCAACTCACCCGGTGGGTCCTTCACCGCGATGACAGCCATCTACGACACCATGCAGTACATTCGTCCGCGAATTCAGACCGTTGCGCTGGGCCAAGCAGCCTCTGCTGCAGCCGTACTCTTGGCTGCCGGCAGCCCTGGCTTGCGCATGGCGCTACCAAACGCCCGAGTGCTCATTCACCAGCCGTCCATGGGTGGAGATCGTGGAACAGCCACAGATCTGCAGATCCATGCTGATGAGCTGCTACGCATCCGTACCTGGATGGAAGAGACACTGGCCAGCCACACCAAAAAGACGGCAGAACAAGTGCGCGAAGACATTGACCGCGATAAGTTCCTGTCGGCCGCACAGGCCAAAGAATATGGTCTAGTCGATGAGGTCCTAGAATCTCGCAAGATAGAAGACCAGTAACACTTTGCACATACATGGCGCCCTACAACTCTGTGGGGCGCCATGTATATGCTCACCGCGCATGTGGATGACCACAGTGGGGAAACATATTTGTCCACGCCTGGGCCAACCTCCCCGGGAATAGACTCCGCACCAATTATGCTGGACTAGTTAGGCGCATAAGGAGATGAAATGGCTCGAATCGGAGAATCAGCAGATTTGCTGAAGTGTTCCTTCTGTGGGAAAACCCAGAAACAAGTGCGAAAGCTCATCGCAGGCCCCGGGGTCTACATTTGTGATGAATGCATCGAGCTGTGTAACGAGATTATTGAAGAAGAACTTGCCGAGGTTACTGAAAGTAGCGAATTTACGCTACCCACCCCGCAAGAAATTTATGCCCACCTCGACGACTACGTCATCGGTCAAGAACGTGCCAAGGCTGCCCTATCCGTCGCCGTCTACAACCACTACAAACGCGTTCACGCACAAGACAATATCAAAGCTTCCATGCGCGAAACATTCGGCACGGAAATTGATTTTTCGCACCTCGATGATGTCGAAATCGGTAAATCCAACATCATGCTGGTCGGTCCGACCGGATCCGGTAAAACCTATTTGGCCCAAACATTGGCACGGAAACTCGATGTGCCATTTATTGTCGCCGACGCAACCTCACTCACCGAAGCCGGTTATGTCGGTGAAGACGTCGAAAACATCCTGCTCAAACTCATTCAGGCCGCCGATAATGATGTGGCAAAAGCCGAGCAGGGCATCATCTACATCGACGAAATCGACAAAATTTCCCGGAAATCTGAAAACCCGTCCATCACTCGAGATGTGTCCGGTGAAGGGGTCCAGCAGTCCCTCCTGAAGATTCTTGAAGGCACAGTCGCCTCCGTGCCCCCACAGGGCGGTCGAAAACATCCCCACCAGGAATTTTTGGAACTCAATACGTCCAATATTCTCTTCATTGTCGCCGGTGCGTTTGCTGGACTCGATGACATTGTGGAAGCTCGCGCCGGACATAAGACGATCGGTTTTGGTGCACCGCTCAAGGTAGCCGACCCCGATGACGCCCCCACGTTTACCGACGTCCAGCCCGAAGACCTCATCAAATTTGGTCTCATCCCCGAATTCATCGGCCGGCTACCGGTCATTACTGCAGTGGAACATCTCGACCAGGAATCGCTCATTCGTGTCCTGACCGAACCCAAGAACGCCCTGAGTAAGCAGTACCAAAAAATGTTTGCCCTCGACGGTGTCCAGCTGGACTTTGAACAAGAGGCCCTCGAGGCGATTGTTGCGAAAGCTGAAGCCCGCGGCACCGGTGCTCGGGGACTGCGCTCTATTATTGAAGACGTACTGCAACCCATCATGTTTGATCTACCATCACGTGACGATATTGCTCAAGTCACCATCACCAAAGCTGCGGTAGATGGTACTGGAGAGCCGGTCATGATCTCACATGAAGTGGACCGGAAACGTCGAAATAAATCCGCTTAAGGAGACAGCTTGACACAAACAGTTAGATTTTGGTTTGACCCAGCATGCCCATTCGCGTGGGTAACTTCTCGTTGGATGCGGGAAGTAGCACAAGTCCGCGATGTTTACGTGGACTTCAACGTCATTTCACTTGGTGTGCTCAATGAAGCGAAGGACGACCAGAACGCCCCAGAAACCAAAGCGCTCTGGCAGGGTGCCCGCGTCGCCTTAGCCGTTCGGGAACGTCACGGCGCCGAAAAGGTGGCCGAGTTCTACACTGCCGCCGGGACACGTATCCATAACCAAGGCTACGGTACCGAACGCTACGCGGAAGCGCTGTCTGAAGCACTCGAAGAAATCAACGTGTCAGATGCCGTAGAAATCCTGGACGCGTCCAAGACGGATACGTACGACCAAGGTCTTCGAGACTCCACCAAGGCTGCGCTAGCACTGGTTGGTGACGACGTCGGAACACCGATCATTGCCATCGGCGACGCCGCGTTCTTCGGCCCCGTGATGACCCGGATTCCACGTGGCGAACAGGCCGGCAAAATTTGGGATGGGTTCTCCACGCTGGTGGAGTTCCCCTACTTCTATGAGCTGAAGCGCGACCGCAACACCGAGTTGGATTTCAGCTAGTTTTTTCTCACACAGAAATGCCCCGATGGTTGAAAAACCATCGGGGCATTTCTCTGACTAATTATTCGGCGTCGGCTAATTGAATATCGGCCAACCGGAGATCCAGAATTTCCTCATCCTCGGTTGTGATGGCCTCGCCAACCTCTAACGTCAGCGTCTTCACATTGCCGGCGGCACGCAAATCATCCAAACCGGCTCGCAGCTCGGTCACACGGTCGTCGGTGGCCGTAATCGTTGCGGACACCACCTCGGTGCGCTGTTTCACCTTGGCATCCGATTTCGCTTTGCGGATCCGAGAGATCGCACGGGTCACCGTGGTCAGCACATCGACGTCACCGGTTTCAGCGGCTGTTGCAATACCGGCCAGCTCCGAATCCAGACCGGGCCAGGCCGCCTCATGCACCGAACCATTGCGCCACCAGGACCATACCTCATCCGTGGCGAACGGCTGGAACGGGGCCATCAAGCGCAATAACGCGTCCAGCGCGGTGGCCAGGGTTGCAATGACCGAAGCTTGTTCATCGGCACCGCGCGAACCATAGGCACGATCCTTAATGAGCTCAATATAATCATCGGTGAAATGCCAGAAGAAGGTCTCCACCAAATTCAGGGTGCGAGCATAATCGTATTTCTCAAACGCCCGGGTCGCTTGCACTATCGCCTCATGCAACTGGGCCAGCAAAGACTGATCCAACGGATGCGTAATGACCTCGGCGTCGGCGGCCGTGGTGACGATCTTGTCTTGGGTGGCACCAAGATTTAACGCAAACTTCGACGCGTTCAACAGCTTAATCGCCAGACGGCGACCAATTTTCATCTGGTTGACTTCATACGTGGTATCGGCGCCAAGGCGGGCCGATGCCGCCCAGTACCGAACGGCATCCGACCCAAATTGATCCAAAATATCGGTGGGCACCACCACGTTGCCTTTGGACTTGGACATCTTCTGACGCTGTGGATCCAACACCCAACCCGACAGGGCCGTGTGTTTCCAGGGCACCGAATCTTGGAGCTGGTGGGCACGAACGACCGTGGAGAAGAGCCAGGTCCGGATAATGTCGTGGCCCTGCGGACGCAAATCAAACGGGAACACGTTGTTGAAATACTGTTCGTCTTTGGACCACTGTCCAATGATCTGTGGGGTCAACGACGACGTCGCCCACGTATCCAGCACATCTGGATCCCCGGTGAACCCACCGGGCACATCACGCTGTGCTTCGGTATAGCCTTCCGGCAGGTCATCAACCGGATCCACTGGCAGTTGCGCATCCGAAGGGACGATCGGATGGTCATAGTCGGGGTTGCCCTCCGCATCGAGCGGATACCACAGGGGCACGGCCACACCAAAGACTCGCTGACGTGAGACCAGCCAGTCACCGGTGAGGTTCTCAACCCAGTTGGTGTATCGGGACTGCATAAAGCCGGGATGCCAAGCCAATTCGTTGCCGCGCTCGAGCAGAGCATCGCGCAGGCCTGCATCGCGTCCACCATTGCGCAGGTACCACTGCCGGGACGTGACAATCTCTAACGGTTTGTCGCCCTTTTCAAAGAAGTTCACGGCGTGGGTGATCTTCTCGGGTTCGCCATCTAGCAGGTCGTCCGCTTCGAGCATTTCGATGACGGCCTTTTGGGCTGAGAAGACGGTCTTGCCCGCCACTTGTGCATAATTTTCCGCACCACGTTCGGAGACAATCCACTCCGGGGTGTCACGCGCAAAACGACCATCGCGACCAATCAGGGTGCGGGTCGGGAGTTGCAGTTCTCGCCACCAGGTGATGTCATTCTGGTCACCAAAGGTACACACCATGGCGATACCGGCGCCCTTATCGGGTTGTGCCAGTTCATGCGGGTACACCTCAACGGCAACATCAAAGAGGGGAGAGGTCACCGTGGTCCCGAAGAGATGTTTATAACGGTCATCATCCGGGTGAGCGACCAGACCGGAGCACGCCGGCAACAGTTCTGGGCGAGTGGTTTCAATGAAGATCTTTTCGCCGTCGTCGGTATAAAATGCGTACCGGTAGTAGGCGCCCGGTACTTCTTTATCTTCGAGCTCGGCCTGGGCGACGGCGGTTTGGAAGCTGACGTCCCACATGGTCGGAGCTTCCGCGTTATACGCTTGACCATTGGCGAGGTTTTCAAGGAAGGCCCGCTGGGAGATTTCCCGCGAGTGGGCATCAATGGTTCGATAGCTCAGGTTCCAGTCAACCGACAGACCCAGTTGGGTAAAGAGCTGCTCGTAGATTTCTTCATCGTCGCGGGACTGTGCCAAGCACAGGTCAATAAAGTTCTGCCGAGACACCACATCCCAGTCGCGGCGATTCTTCGCGGGTTTTTCCGGTGGCTGATAATTCGGGTCAAATGGCACCTTCGTATCGGTGCGCACCCCAAAAAAGTTTTGCACCCGACGCTCGGTGGGCAGCCCGTTGTCATCCCAGCCCATCGGGTAAAACACGTTCTTGCCGCACATCCGCTGGTAGCGGGCAATCACATCGGTCTGGGTGTAGGAGAACACGTGACCCACGTGCAAGGACCCGGACGCCGTTGGGGGAGGCGTATCAATCGAGAATACTTGCTCCCGGGTCGTATCCGGATTAAATGCGTAGACCCGGTTGTATTCCCACCGGGCGCTAAATTTTTCTTCGAGTCCTTCCAAACCAACTCGATCTGGAACATTTACCGTTTTGGGCGTGTCTGTGCCCGTAGTATTTTCAGCCATGGCCACCATTGTTTCATATCTGCAGGCCATGCTCGCCCCCGACGACATTGCAAGCATCGATATTTCAGCACAGCTGTTCTAAGGTTGTGCACATGACTTCTTCACAGCCTGCTGCCCTTGTCACCGGCGCGACCTCCGGCATTGGACGAGCCACCGCATATAAACTCGTCAACGATGGATGGACGGTCTTTGCCGCCGGACGACGCACCGAGAATCTCGACACCCTGGTCCAGGAGTGTCAGCAACTTTCCGGCACCCTGATTCCGGTGGCCACCGACGTCACCGACGAAGCCTCCATCGATGCCCTGTACGAGACCGTCCAACGCCACGGCGGTCTTGACACCGTATTGAATATCGCCGGTGGTGCCATGGGCAGCGAAAGCGTTGCGGAAGCACATCTTGCCGACTGGCAGTGGATGATCGAAACCAACATCATGGGATCCTTGCGCATCATTCAGAAATTCCTGCCCATGCTGCGCGATCACGGGCAGGGCACCATTTTGAACCTCACCTCCACCGCCGGCATCGTCACCTATGAAGGTGGCGGCGGATATAATGCCGCCAAATATGGTCAGCACGCCCTGACCGGCGCGTTACGTCTCGAAGAAGCCGAACATAATATTCGCGTGGTGGAAGTGCTCCCCGGCCTGGTCAAAACCGATGAATTTGCGTTGAAGCGGATGCGCGGTGACGAGTCCAAGGCCGCTGATGTGTACCATGGCGTGTCAGAACCCTTGACCGCCGACGACGTCGCCGAGGTCTGCGCCTATGCCGTCTCATTGCCACACCACATTAATCTGGATCAGATTGTGATGCGCCCGGTCAAACAGGCCGCCCAGCATAAGCTGATTCGGGACGCGAAATAGTCGCCAAAAGTGTTGTAAGATGGTTGCGATTGCGCAATGATCCGACCATCAGCGGGGAGTGCTTCGGAAGAACAGCAGAATTCTGCCCAGTAGAACCGGACGGGTCAGCCCGATATAGCTGCAATAAGCGATCTTGGTTCCCAAGATAAGCAGGGTGGTACCGCGCATTAATGCGTCCTTGCAGAAGATATGACGTCGTCGATGCAAGGAAGGTAACTGTGTACCCTCTGGCAAGTTCCCATGATGAATGGGTCAGCACTGGATCCACCCCATCAACCCCGAATCTGCCCGCCATTGAGGAGCTGGTCCTCAAATATTGGGATGCCGACGGCACCTTCCAAGCATCGATTGATAACCGTCCGGCCGAAATTGATGGCCAGAACAACGAATTCGTGTTCTACGATGGCCCACCCTTTGCCAACGGGCTACCGCACTACGGACACCTGCTGACCAGCTACGTCAAAGACCTGGTGGCCCGCTACCAGACCCAACAGGGTCACCGCGTCGAGCGTCGTTTCGGTTGGGACACCCACGGCCTGCCGGCAGAGCTAGAGGCCATGAAACAACTGGGGATGACCGACAAAGCCCAAATTGAAGAAATGGGCATCGACAAATTCAATGACGCCTGCCGTGCCTCGGTGCTGGAGTACACCCAGGAATGGGAAGAGTACATCAATCGGATGGGTCGCTGGGTTGATTTCGAAAACGACTACCGAACCCTGAATCCCTCATTTATGGAATCGGTCATCTGGGCGTTCAAAACCCTGCACGAACGTGACCTGACCTATCGCGGTTTCCGCGTGCTGCCATACTGCTGGAATGACGAAACCCCACTGTCCAACCATGAACTGCGGATGGACGAAGACGTCTACAAAATGCGTCAGGACCCGTCGGTTACGGTTCAATTCACCATCACCGGACTCCCGGAGAACCCAGACTTGATCCCCACCGGCGGTGCCACCCAAGATATCGCCGACGCCCTGACCGGAGTGGGCGTCCTAGCCTGGACCACCACCCCGTGGACGCTACCCACCAACTTCTCGGTGGCCGCCGGCCCAGACATTGACTATGCCGTGGTGTCCGTCGTGACGGCCGAAGTCGAAACGTTCACCGCCAAGAAAGTGTTACTGGCCACCGAACGGGTGGGTGCGCACGCCAAAATGCTTGGCTACGAGGACGCCGAGGCAGCGGTTGCTGCAATCGAGCAGACCTACACCGGCACACAGCTGGCCGGGCTGGTTTATGCACCATTATTTGGCTACTTCGTTGATGCCGAAACATATGGCACCGAAAACGCTTTCCGCATCCTCGCTGATGACTACGTGACCACCGAAGACGGCACCGGTCTGGTCCACCAGGCCCCGGCCTACGGTGAAGAAGACCAGCGAGTCAACGAAGCGCACGGGATCCCCGTGGTGCTCTCCGTGGATGAAGGCGCGAAGTTCTTGCCGTTATTCGCCGATGAAACGGTGGGCGACGGCGCGCTCAAAGACATCGCCGGTGTACAAGTCTTTGAAGCCAACCGGACCATCATCCGGGCCTTACGCGCCCAGGGCTCGCTCTTGCATGAGCAGTCGTATGAGCACTCCTACCCGCACTGCTGGCGTTGCCGCACCCCGCTGATCTACCGTGCCATCACGTCCTGGTATGTCAAAGTCACAGACTTCAAAGACGATATGCTGCGCCACAACGAAGAGATCAACTGGATTCCCGGCAACGTGAAACACGGCCAGTTCGGCAAGTGGCTAGAAAACGCCCGCGACTGGTCCATTTCTCGCAACCGCTACTGGGGCTCACCCATCCCCGTCTGGGAATCCGATAACCCCGAGTATCCGCGGATGGAAGTCTACGGTTCGCTGGACGAAATTGAAGCCGCGTTTGGGGAGCTACCCCGCAACGCCGAAGGTGAAGTCGACCTGCACCGGCCATGGATCGACGAGCTGGTGCGACCAAACCCGGATGACCCCACCGGTCAATCCATGATGCGCCGCGTCGAAGATGTGCTGGATGTGTGGTTCGACTCCGGATCCATGCCCTATGCCCAAGTGCACTACCCGATGAAAAATAAAGACTGGTTCGACACCCACAACCCGGCCGACTTCATCGTCGAATACATCGGCCAAACACGCGGCTGGTTCTACACCATGCACGTATTGGGTACTGCCCTCTTTGACCGGCCCGCCTTCAAGAACGTGATCTCGCACGGCATTGTGCTGGGTTCGGATGGCAATAAGATGTCCAAATCCCTGCAGAACTATCCGGACGTCAACGAGGTCTTAGACCGTGATGGCTCCGATGCCATGCGCTGGTTCCTGATGGCCTCACCCATCCTGCGCGGTGGCAACCTAATCGTCACCGAAGAAGGTATCCGCGAGGCAGCCCGCCAGGCCATCCTGCCGGCATGGAACGTATGGCACTTCTTCAGCCTCTACGCCAACTCAGCCACCGACGGCGGCAACCGCCCCGGCGGATACCAAGCACAATTGCGCTACACGTCCACCGACCCGCTGGACCAGTACATTCTTGCCGCTACCGGCACGCTGCTGCGCGACATCAAAGGCTCCCTGGATGACTACAACGTTTCGGGTGCCACCGAAGCGATCCGGGCCTATATGGAAACCATGACCAACTGGTATATTCGTCGCTCACGCCAGCGGTTCTTTGCCGAAGACACCCAGGCGCTGGACACCCTGTACACCGTGTTGGAAGCCTTCTGCCGTGCCGCAGCCCCACTGATGCCCATGGTCGCCGAAGAAGTCTGGCGCGGTCTCACCGGGGGGCGCTCGGTCCACCTCACCGACTATCCGGATGCCGACCTGTTCCCCTCTGGCGATGACGCAGACCAACTGCAAGAAACCATGGAACTGGTGCGCACCATCGCCTCCTCCGGGTCCTCCCTGCGCAAGAGCGCCAACCGACGCGTGCGGTTACCACTGGCTGAACTAACCGTGGTGGTGCCCCACGTTGAACGCTTCACCCAGGCCTTCACCGACATCCTGTCGGATGAACTCAACCTGAAAAACATCAAACTCGTGGATGAAGCCAACACCTCGGCCGAAGACTTTGGGATCTCCCAACAATTAACCGTCAACGCCCGAGCCGCTGGACCCCGCCTGGGTAAAGACGTCCAGACCGTCATTAAGGCCTCCAAGACCGACAACTGGTCGGTTGCCGACGACGGCACCGTCATTGCCGGCGGTATCGCACTGGAACCGGCCGAGTACACCCTGTCCACCGCGGTCGAAGAAGACCAAGACAACCCAGCCTCGGCGGTCGCCGTCATCCCACAGGGTTTTGTCATCCTCGACACCGCCGTTGACCAGGCCCTCGCCGCCGAAGGTGCCGCACGCGATGTGATCCGTGCGGTGCAATCCGCCCGCCGCGACGCCGCACTGGACGTCTCCGACCGGATTCACACCGTCATCAGCGGCTCACCGGCCGTGATCGATGCAATCCGCGCCCACGAACAGCTCATCAGCAACGAAACCCTGTCACTGCAGGTCACCTTCGAAACAACAGATGCGCCAGACCCGCGTGAATCCTTTGATGATGATGCCACCAAAGCCGTAGACGTCACCGTGCAGAAAGCCGAGACACATGTTTGAAACCGCCGAACAGGTGTATGAACACCTGTTATCGCGGGCGCCCGAAAATAAAATGGAGCCCCGCATGCAGCCCATGTACGACATCATGGCGTTACTGGGGGACCCGCAGCACAGTGCACCGGTCATTCACCTGACCGGCACCAACGGGAAAACCACCACCGCGCGCATCATCGAACAAGTCCTGATCGCCCACGGGTTACGCACCGGCCGCTACACGTCGCCGCATCTGACGAAGGTCACCGAACGCATCACCCTCGACGGTCAACCCGTTGACGACGACACCTTTGTGCGCAACTTCAACGAGATCGCACCTTTGATCGACATCGTCGACAGTCAGTTGACGGCCGCCGGTGAGCAACAACTCACCTATTTTGAAACCATTACCGCCCTGGCATTTGCGATTTTCGCCGATGCACCCGTCGATGTCATGGTCCTAGAAGTTGGGTTAGGCGGCATCACGGATGCCACCAACGTGGCCGACGCCCAGGTTTCCGTGGTCACACCCATCGCGGTGGACCACGCCGACCTGCTGGGGGACACCCCCGGACAGATCGCCCTGGAAAAGGCCGGCATCATTAAGGTCGACGGTTTCCTAGTGTCTGCGGCGCAAGATCCGGAAGCCGCCCAAGTCCTGCTGGACGCCGCACGGCAACATCAGGCCGACTTCCGATTCGAAAACGTAGAATTCGGGGTCACCGATCGCTCTGTCGCGGTTGGTGGCCAACAGGTCTCGATCCAAGGTTTGGCCGCAGAATATACCAACATATTCTTGCCCCTGCACGGCGCGCACCAGGTCCAAAACCTGGCGGTGGCCATTGCCGGATTGGAAGCGTTCCTGGGTGCCGGTGAACAACCCCTGAACCAAGACACTCTGCAAGATGGGCTGGCCCAAGTCACCAGCCCCGGACGTCTGGAATTGTTGCGCACCAACCCATCACTGGTTATCGACGCGGCGCACAACCCACAAGGGATTGAAGCCACCGCGACAACCCTGCGTGAAACCTTCAACTTCTCCGCGCTCGGCCTGGTCGTGGGCATCCTGGACGATAAAGACGCCCTGGGCATTCTGACCACCCTGTTTGACCACTTCGGTGACGAAACCGAACACCTGGCCATCACCCGCTCGAATTCCCCGCGCGCCATTGACGCCGAGGCACTGACCGAAATTGCCTTGGACGCCGGCTGGGATGAAGACCAGCTGTTCACCACCGACTCCGTTATTGACGCCATCGCCTGGACCGTTGAAGCAGTTCGGGACGTCGATGCCAACGTCCAAGACGCCGGACGCACCCTGACCGCCGGAACCGGCGGAGCCGGAGTGCTCGTGACCGGATCGATCACCCTGGTCGGACAGGTCCGAGACTTATTGGGTGCCGAAACCGAACAAACCGATGCCAGCGTGGACGTTGAAGGCCTTGACGACTTAAGCGCATTCTTCACCGACCAGCAGGAGGACGACGATGAGTGAAGAACAACCCGACACCGGCGGCCAAGAATCCTGGCGACCAGCCCGAGAAACTAAAGCACAACGCGAATGGCAGCCCGGCCAACAGAAAAAACAACGCTCCATCATGGTGATGTTCACCTCAACGGTCCTGTTGGGTGAAGCATTCGTTATCGCGTTCTTCGGCCTGATGCTCTACGGCATGAATCAGGACGACGGCGGCCTTTGGATGCTGCTGGGCAGTCTGGCGCTGGCGGTCTTTGCCGCAGCACTGGCCGGACTGGTGAAAAAGCGCATCGGTATTGCACTGGGTTGGATACTGCAGCTGCTGCTGATCGCCTCAGGTTTTCTGGAACCATTTGGTTTTATGGTGGGCATCGCGTTTGCCCTGGCCTGGTGGTACGCGGTGGTCAAAGGTCAACAGATCGACCGGGAGAACCGTGCCCGGGCCAAAGCAGAAGAAGCCTGGCAGCGTCAACACGGCGAGGAAGCAAACAACAATTAGGTATGATCATGTACGCAAGCACAACCGCATTGATCATTGCATCTGATAAAAGAGGTAGTTATGAGCCAGCCTGAACGCACACTTGTCCTCGTCAAACCTGACGGCGTCGAACGCGGACTCACCGGTGAAATTCTGGCACGCATCGAGCGCAAAGGGTATCAGATCGTTGAACTACTCATGCTCAATGCCACCCACCAGCTGCTGGCCGAACACTACGAGGAACACGAGGGGAAACCCTTCTTCGAACCACTCGTGAACTTCATGGCCTCCGGTCCCATTGTTGCTGCCATCTTTGAAGGCGACCGGGTGATCGAAGGCGTACGTCAACTGGCTGGGATTTCTAACCCGACGCTGGCAGATGCCGGCACCATTCGCGGCGATTTCGGACGCGACTGGGGTGAAGGCGTACAGAAGAACCTCATTCACGCCTCTGACTCCACCCTGTCAGCAGAACGCGAGATTGAACTCTGGTTTAGCTAAGCACCACCATATTGCAGTCATGGCATCGGTTCACCCGATGCCATGACTGTTTAAACCACCTCTGGGCTGGCGGGCGATCCGTAACGGCTGAGTCGAACCTGGTCGTGTTAGACCCCACGGATCGGTTGAACCACCGGGTCGCGCGCAAGCAGGTTGGTGAGTGTGCCAAACTCCAGAATGTCGAGCAGCAAGAATTTCGTTGGTCGCATGAGATCGATGCGTTGGGCCTCGCCGTCGTCCAAAATGGATTCGATCGTCCGCCACTCCGCCAGCGTTGCCTCGGTGGTGATATTTTCCGGCAGGACGTCATCCTGCGGGGTGGCAAGATAGAAAAAGGTGTCAAAACGCTTTGGGTAGCCCACCGGGGTGATTAAATTGGCCCAGGGCCGCATAATCTCCGGTAGTAATCCCACACCGGTTTCCTCTTCGACTTCGCGCAACCCAGTGCGCAACATCATCGAAGAATTTAGCAGGGCTTGGTTTGGATTGGTGGAACCCAGCGACGTCTTTTGCCAGCCGATAATGTGGTTGGATAACACCGGCCGGGCGGCGTCGTCGAATTGAAAATCGGCGTCTTCGGCATCGGTGCGGCCACCCGGAAACACCACGGCTCCGGCCGCGAAATCCATGGTCGTCGCACGATGCTGCACATACACTTCCAGTGCGCTGCCGGCCTGCCGCAACATAATCACCGAGGCGGCTTGTCGCGCCTGTACATACGGGTGAGTCAGCGCCGGCCGAGGCATGGCATTAAAATTCTGTTCGTCCATTCAAATCCTAAAACATTGCTTCGCCAAAGCGTAGCAAGATTGATGCACCAATGATCAGGTACAGCACTATGATGGTCGGCCAAGCAGCCGTTGTTATGATCATCTTCGTCCGTGGTGTGACTTTGATCAAGTCACGGACCACATTGCGCGCAAAGATGAGGACCGCTGCTGGGATTGTGACGGCCCATACGACCATGCAATAGAGGCATAGCGTGTTAATAACGTACACCGCCTGGATCCAGAGCCACAGACAAAATACCAGTGCCAGCCCAAGGCCGATTGACGTCGCATGCCACCACCAGTTCGCGAATCGACCGCCACCCAGAATGGCCATGCCCAGGGTGATCACGACCGCAAAACCAATGATGCCAATGAATTGGTTGGGAAACCCAAACAGGGCTGCCTGCCAGGATTGCATGACCGTTCCGCATGACACCCACACGCTCAGGTCGCACGAGGTGACATGATCGGCGTCCAGCCAGAGTTGGATGCGTTCATAGGTCAGCACCAGGGTGGCGCCCAGGCCAACCAGCCCGGTGATCAGGAGCACCATTGCGGTGCCAAAACTGTGGGTGTACCAGGGGCGAGCTTCGGCGTCATTGAGGTTTTGTACGGTGGTATTCACGCGGCCAAGTATAGGGCCGTCAGCTGAGCGGATACACAGAATAACGGTTTTCGGGCAAAAGTATGTCACAATGGTGGAGAACACATCGGGCACGCACACCCGTTGGTTCCTGCGGAAGCTTTATGGCTTGCGGTTGCGAAGGTAGATTCCATCGTGTGAAAAGATGTTGAATCCCCCGACGGCGAGCACCTGAAGTTTTGAATTGTCTTGTACGCTTCTGCTGGCTCCGGCACAGACCGGTTCATTTTAGGCTTTTTCGTAGTGCGTAGCAGCCGCAACGGCGTACGCACAACCGGATTCGGCCTATCCGTGATGAGTGCGGATCACGCATAGGCCCGGGAGGCGCAGCATGCCAGCTGCCAAGAACACTCAAGAACAACATAAACAGAGCAATGTTCCGGCAACGGCGGGCACCACGATGCCCGATGATCCCACGGGCCTATTATTTCAGGCCCCGGATTTTTCGCAGGTCCCGGTACGTCGCGTGGCACCACAGCAACGAGACGAGTCGGAAGATCGTGGGGCTGAGCAAAGCAACCGACAGCGTAATAATCAGCAGCGTGACAGGCAACGCAATAATCAGCAACGCCATACCGCCAAACGTGACCGTGGCTCACGTGATGACACCGAGCAGGACGAGCACGACGAGACTGTACCCGAAGAACGCAAGACCACGACGCGTGGAAAACGGGACGCCAACCGGAACCAGACTGATGAAGAACAGCCAGTTTCGCACCGCCGCCGCCGTCGTCGTCGTGGCAACGTTGATCTAGAGATGGATGGCGGGGGAGACGACGACCCGAAAGATACCGTGACTCGGGTGCGTGCCCCGCGGCAGGCTTCTACCTCCGGCCCGGATGAGGTCACCTCACTGCGTGGCTCGACTCGTTTGGAAGCCAAACGGCAACGCCGCCGCTCTAACCGTCGTGGCCGGCCGCGCAACGCCGTGATTTCCGAAGCAGAATTCTTGGCCCGCCGGGAATCGGTAGAACGCAAAATGCTGGTCCGTCAGCACGATGAGCGCATTCAGATCGCCGTGTTAGAAGACGGCATCTTTGCCGAGCACTTTGTGTCCAACACCCAACAGGATTCCCTGATCGGTAACGTCTATTTGGGCAAAGTCCAAAACGTCCTGCCATCCATGGAAGCCGCGTTCGTGGACATTGGCCGCGGCCGCAATGCCGTCCTGTACGCCGGGGAAGTCAACTGGGACACCGCGCAACTAGATGGCAAAGCCAAGAAAATTGAAAACGCCCTCAAATCCGGCGACTCCGTACTGGTCCAGGTCACCAAAGACCCGGTGGGTCACAAAGGTGCCCGCCTGACCGCACAAATTTCATTACCCGGCCGCTACCTGGTCTATGTGCCCGGTGGTTCCATGACCGGAATATCCCGGAAACTGCCAGACACCGAACGCAACCGGTTGAAATCGATTCTCAAAGAGCATCTGCCAACCAAGACCGGCGTCATCGTACGTACCGCGGCCGAAGGCATCTCGGAAGAAGAACTGCTCAACGATATTAACCGACTGCGCGTCCAGTGGGAAGAAATCGAAGCCGAATCCAAATCCACGAAAGTTCTGGCCCCCGAACTACTTCATTCGGAACCGGATCTGACCATCAAGGTGGTCCGTGATGTGTTCAACGAAGACTTCACCAACATGCTGGTCGAAGGCGAAGACGTATGGGATAAAATTCAGGCCTATGTCACCTACGTGGCACCAGATTTGCTGGACCGGCTAGAACAATGGGACCCCAAAGCGTATAACGGTGCCGACCTATTTGGGCACTACCGCATCGATGAACAGCTGCAGAAGGCCCTGGACGGCAAAGTCAACCTGCCGTCGGGTGGTTCACTCGTGATTGACCGCACCGAAGCCATGACCGTGGTGGACGTCAACACCGGTAAATTCACCGGCTCCGGGGGCAACCTCGAAGAAACGGTCACCAAGAACAACCTGGAAGCCGCCGAAGAGATCGTTCGCCAATTACGGCTGCGCGATATCGGCGGTATCATCGTCATCGACTTTATCGATATGGTACTGGAATCCAACCGCGACCTGGTGGTACGCCGCCTGGTCGAATGCTTGGGCCGGGACCGTTCCCGCCACCAGGTGGCAGAAGTCACTTCGCTGGGCCTGGTGCAGATGACCCGGAAACGGATGGGCACCGGCCTGGTAGAAGTCTTCTCCCACACCTGTGAGCACTGTGCAGGCCGCGGAATCATCGTCCACGACGAGCCGGTAGAACGCGGCAAATCGCATCACGATACCGCTGCACAGCGTCGACGCGGGGGAGACGCCGGCACGCGCCGGAGCCGCCGCCGTCAACAACAAGACCAGCCGATGGAAGAACAAGACAGCCAGCAGACCGAACAGCACGATGAAAAAGCCTCGCAGACGCGTCACGCCATTGCATCGATTGCTGCGGCCACCAATGGCAAAGATGAAACTGAGAAAACATCGGATGACCAGCAAACCGGTTCTTCGCGCCGTCGTCGCAAAGAAGATCGGCGCCGTAGCTCATCCCGCCGGCAAGACCAGCAGCACGCTGACCACACGGCCGACGAGCAGCAGCCAGCCGCTGACGAGAAACCGCAGCAGTCGCGCTCCGGTGGACGCAAGCGTCGTCGTGCCACCGCGCCACAGCAAGGCTCCGACGCCACCCAACCAGAACAGCAGCCTGCTGCGACCGCCACGGTAGTCCAACCGGCTGCCGCCCAAACTTCGGCTGCTGCCCAGCAGCAGACCAAAGAACCGGCACCAAAACGTCGTCGCCGAGCAGCGACGTCGGCCACCGGTGCAACACAAATTCAGCAAGCCGCCGATCGGGCAGGGGAGCAAGGCGCAACCTTTGCTGCCAGCGCGACCGATCAGCCGAAGAACACCGAGAAACCGGTCAAGTCTACGGCCATCCTGGGGGTAGGTGTCTCGGCCGACCAAATATCGTCGCCGGGCGCGCCACGCTGATGAAGAATTTGGTACACAAGACGAAAAACGATAGACTACCTGTTTGGTGCTGTGAAACCTGGCAGATGGTGTCCCATGTCGGCAACTTGTCTCGTGAGCCAAGACCCTCAGGTGTTTAAACAGCTGATAAAATTTTTTGATTAACGTCGAGAGAAGTGAGTCCAAATGGCATACGCGATTGTACGCGCTGGCGGACGCCAGGAAAAAGTCTCTGAAGGAGACCTGGTGGTCCTGGACCGCCAAACAGCAGAAGTCGGCAGCTCCATCGAACTGCCAGCCCTCATGCTGGTTGACGGTGACAAGATCACCTCAGATAAAAAAGACCTGGAAAACGTCAAAGTTGCCGCCGAAGTGCTCGAGCACATGCGCGGCAAAAAGATCGTCATCCAGAAATACAAGAACAAGACCGGTTACAAAAAACGCCAGGGTCACCGTCAGGACCAGACCCGCGTGAAGATCACCGAAATCAAGTAAGCTAGTTTCGGAAGAACTCGTAAAGGATTTAACTCATGGCAACAAAAAAAGGTGCTAGTTCCACACGTAACGGTCGTGACTCTAACCCCAAGTTTCTCGGTGTAAAACGTTTCGGCGGCCAAGAAGTCAACGCCGGTGAAATTCTGGTCCGTCAGCGCGGCACCAAATTCCACCCGGGTCGCAACGTCGGTGTCGGCAAAGACCACACCCTATTCGCACTCGAAGCCGGCGCCGTAGCATTCGGCAGCCGTCGCGGCCGCAAAGTTGTGGACATCGTCCCAGCTGAAGCCTAAGACGCTTTCGTTTATTCACGCTCCAGCGGGGGCGGACCACCCCTGGTCCGCCCCCGCTTTGAGCTTTCACAAGACATTGACCCGGAGGAACCCATTTGTCACAATTCATTGATCATGTGACCGTGCACGCCACCGCAGGCAACGGTGGACACGGGGAAACCTCCGTACGCCGCGAAAAATTCAAACCCCTCGGCGGCCCCGACGGCGGCAACGGAGGACACGGCGGCGACGTCGTCCTAGTAGCCGACCCCCAAGTCACCACCCTGCTCGACTACCACCACCAGCCACACCGCAAAGCCACCAACGGCGAACCCGGCAAAGGCGACCTGCGGCACGGCAAAAACGGTGAAACACTCTACCTGCCCGTCCCGGTCGGCACCGTGCTGAAAGACGACGACGGCAACATCCTGCACGATATGGTCACCCCCGGCGAAGAAATCATCCTCGCCCACGGCGGCACCGGCGGAGCAGGCAACGCATCACTGGCCTCCCCAAAACGCAAAGCCCCCGGATTCGCGCTACTGGGCATACCCGGTGAAGAACGCAGCGTCACCCTCGAACTCAAAACCGTGGCAGACATCGCCCTGGTCGGCTTCCCATCAGCCGGAAAATCCTCGCTGATCGCAGCCATCTCAGCCGCCCGACCAAAAATCGCCGACTACCCATTCACCACCCTGGTACCCAACCTGGGCGTCGTCGACGCCGGCGGCACCCGCTTTACCGTGGCCGATGTGCCAGGACTCATCCCCGGCGCCTCCGAAGGCAAAGGACTGGGCCTAGAATTCCTCCGCCACGTCGAACGCACCCACGCCCTGGTGCACGTGCTCGATGCCGGCACCCTGGAATCCGACCGCGACCCCATCAGCGACTACGACGCATTAGAACAAGAACTCGCCGCCTACGCTGTGGAACCCATCCTGACCGACGGCGGAGAACAACTCATCCCGCTGGATGAACGACCACAACTGGTGGCCATTAACAAAGTCGACCTGCCTGACGGCCAAGCCATGGCCGATATGACCCGGGCAGAACTTGAATCCCGCGGGCTACGGGTCTTTGAAATCTCGGCGGTCAGCCGCAAAGGCCTCGACCAGCTGAAATACGCGATGGCCCAACTGGTCATCGAAGCCCGCGAAACCATGTCCGCGGCCGCCGAAGCACAAGAACAAGCCCCGGCAACCATCACCATCGAGCCCCAACATCGTCGTCGCGGGGCCCGCCCACAGGAATTCACCCTGACCGCCGAAGAACGCAGCATGAAACCCATGTTCCGCATTCGCGGCGACAAACCCGAACGATGGGTAGCCCAAACCAACTTCGACAACGACGAAGCCGTAGGATACCTGGCCGACCGACTAGAACGGTTGGGCATTGAAAAATCACTCTTCGATGCCGGCGCCCGCCCCGGGGACGCCGTCGTGATCGGTGACGACGAATCCGGTGTGGTCTTCGACTGGGAGCCCACCATGACCACCGGCGCCGAACACCTGTCCGGTCCGCGCGGTCAAGACGCCCGACTCGAAAACCGGGAACGCCCCACCCGCGAAGACAAACGCCAAGACTATGCCGAGCGCAAAGCCGCTCGCGCCGCAACTCGTGCCCAAATGGAAGCCGAACGCCGCTCCGGTTTGTGGACCGACTACGACTCCGACAACAACTAGAAAGCCGCCACGTGTCCACGCCCAACCTGTCAACCCCCAATCCGGTGACCGACCGCACCACACTGCGACACGCCCGACGCATCGTCGTCAAAATTGGGTCATCATCACTCACTGATGGACAAGGCAGCGTATCGGTGCCAGCCATCGACGCGCTCACCCGGGTGGTCAGCCAGCTGTACCACGGTGGCGCACAAGTGGTCCTGGTATCCTCCGGTGCGATTGCAGCCGGGTTCAAACCCCTGGGCCTAGAGAAACGCCCCAAAGATCTTGCCACCCAACAGGCGGCCGCGGCCGTGGGACAAAGTCGACTGATGGCCCAGTACTCGGAATCATTCTGGAAACACTCCATCAGCGTGGCCCAGGTCCTACTCACCGCCGAAGACCTGATGCGTCGCACCCAGTACAATAACGCGTTTCGCTCGCTGAACCGATTACTCAACCTCGGTGTGGTCCCGGTGGTCAACGAAAACGACGCGGTCGCGACCCACGAAATCCGTTTCGGCGATAACGACCGACTGGCCGCTCTCGCCGCCTCGGTCATCAAAGCCGATGCACTATTTATGCTCTCCGACGTCGACGCACTCTACGATGGCCCACCAACCCGCACGGGGGCACGCCGGATCGCCAACGTCTCGGCCGATGCCAACTTGTCCCACGTATCCGTGGGCGATTCGGGCTCATCCATCGGCACCGGTGGCATGGTCACCAAACTCCAGGCCGCCTCGATCGCCACCGACGCCGGGATCCCCACCTTCCTCACCTCAGCAGAAAACGCGCAAGCCGCTATCGATGGTGAAGATATCGGCACCTGGTTCGCCTCCCGCGGAGAACGAAAATCTGCTCGCAATGCTTGGCTGGAACACATGGCTGTCTCACGCGGGCGCATCATGATCGACGCCGGAGCGGTCGAAGCCATCACCATCCGACGCCGCTCCCTGCTGCCTGCCGGGCTCATCGGTGTGACCGGCACGTTTGAAGCCGGCGACGTGGTCGAAATCGTTAATGCCCAGGGCAGTGTCGTGGCCCGAGGCCTGACCAACTATTCCGTGACCGAACTGCCAGCCATGGTTGGCAAATCCACCCGCCAACTTCGCAACGAGTTGGGTCCAGAATACGATCGAGTGGTCGTGCACACCGATGACACAGTCATTGTGAAGCAGACATCACTGACCACATAACACACCGGCTACAATCGAAGCATGACCGCTCAACAAGATTCCGTGACACAACAGATCGCAGCGATCACCAAGGCTGCCCGCAAAGCACAAAAGCATTTAGCCGGTGCATCGCGTGCCGAAAAAGATGCCACCCTGGCTGCCATGGCCGAGGCGATTCACACCCGACGCGCCGAGATCCTAGAAGCCAATGCGACAGATCTTGCCCGGGGTAAAGCACAAAACACCCCGTCGGCGATGCTGGATCGGCTTGCGCTGGATGACGATCGCATCGACGGACTCGTCTCCGCCCTGGGTGACCTGGCTGGGCTCCCTGACCCGATCGGCAACGTTGTGCGCGGTAATAACCTGCCCAATGGCATCCGGCTGCAACAGGTCCGTGTTCCATTGGGTGTGGTCGGCGCGATCTATGAAGCTCGCCCCAACGTTACCGTTGATATCGCCGGTATCGGCATCAAATCGGGCAACGCCGTCATTCTGCGCGGTGGGTCTGCCGCTGAAACCACCAACGGTGTCACCATTTCCATCCTGCGCGAAGCACTTGAAACCCAAAACCTACCCGCCGATCTGGTACAAGGTATTGACGAACTGGGTCGTGACGGTGCCAACGTGTTGATGACCTACCGCGGGGGAGTCGACGTGCTCATTCCACGTGGTGGGCCAGGCCTGATCCGTGCGGTCGTGGAAAACGCTGCGGTCCCCGTTATTGAAACCGGCGCTGGTGTAGGTCACGTCTACGTTGATGCCTCGGCGGACCCCACTAAGGCCGCCGATATCGTGTTCAACTCCAAAACTCACCGCCCGTCGGTGTGTAATGCAGCTGAAACCGTACTGATCCACCAAGACGCCAAAGACACCGGTGTCAAAGTGCTCACCAAACTCCAAGAAGCCGGTGTGCTGCTGCACGTGGATCCAACTGCTGCAACCTGGGTGTCCGATGCGGTGGCGGCCACCGAAGAAGACTGGTCAACAGAATACCTGGACATGGAAATGTCCGTGAAAATCGTCGCCTCAATCGATGAAGCGCTCGAACACGTTGAAACCTACACGACCGGTCACACCGAAGTCATCGTCACCGAAAATCTGAGCAATGCCGACCGCTACACTGCAGAAGTCGATGCGGCCGTGGTTATGGTCAACGCTTCTTCACGTTTCACCGATGGTGGACAGTTCGGTTTGGGCGCTGAAATTGGGATTTCCACGCAGAAATTGCATGCCCGCGGCCCCATGGGTCTTGAAGAACTTACCTCAACCAAGTGGATCCTTCGTGGTGACGGACAAATCCGCGACTAACCGGCGACACCGTCACCATGCGAGCACAAAAATTCGGTAAGCTCATCTACTAGCAACATTCGTACGTACAGGAGTAAAACCCATGGAAATGTTCTTTGCAGGACCTGAAGCTGAACACGAGATCGTCAACGTACTACCCGTGGACCCGATGGTTTATGGCATTGCGATCTTCGCTGCGCTGATGTTCCTGCTGCTGGCCATTATGTCGCTGCGCTCTGTTGCACTGCGCCCAGACACCCCGGCTTCGACTAATGTCGCACAGCAAAACCAGGGCTCTACCTCTTCCAATAGCTAGCCTCATTGCCTGTGATACAAACTCTGCATACGCCACCAATCCGTCGGTCCCGCTTGGGCATCATGGGCGGCACGTTTGACCCGATACATCACGGGCACCTCGTCGCCGCAAGTGAAGTGGCTGCAGAGTTTGACCTCGACGAAGTTGTCTTTGTCCCAACCGGTCAGCCCTGGCAGAAATCCGACAAAGAGGTGTCACCCGCTGAACACCGCTACCTGATGACCGTCGTCGCCACGGCATCAAATCCGCGGTTTTCTGTTTCCCGAGTCGACATCGATCGTCCCGGACAAACATATACTGCCGACACCCTGGATGATATTCGCAAGCTGCGCCCCGATGCCGATCTGTTCTTTATCACTGGAGCAGACGCGATGGAACAGATCATGACCTGGAAAAACGTGGAACAGTTATGGGGCAAAGCACACTTCGTGGGGGTCTCGCGGCCCGGACACCAACTTACCGATTTTGGTTTGGCAGATGAAGTATCGCTCATGCAAATCCCCGCCATGGCGATCTCTTCCACAGACTGCCGGAAACGCGTTGCCGCGGGTAAACCCGTGTGGTACCTCGTCCCAGACGGCGTCGTGCAATACATTGGTAAGTACGGGCTGTATATCGACCCCAATAGCAAAAGCAACCGCCAGAACACCGAACCACGTGTGCCGGTATCACTAAACAATCGACCGGAGGAAGCCGATGAGTAAAGCTTATCCTTCCCGCCGAGAGCTACGGCTACAGCGCGAACGCGAAGAGCGAGCCCGGCTACGAGACGAAGAATCCCAACGCTGGGCAGAAGAAGTCGAACAACGCCAGGAACGCGGCGCCGAAACCGACAGCCCGACGGAGGATCCGACGTCTCAACCCCAGGACGCCGAAACCTCAGACGCCAACGAGGATACTGATACCGGTCAAGGACGTCGAGCCTCAGTGCGACCGGTTGATACACCACCAGAGGTCGACCAAGTCGCGACTGAAACCACTGAAGGCGCCCGCCGTCGTCGTCGAGCAGACTCTGAAATCACCTCAACCGGGATGATTCCTCTCATCACGAAACAACGTGATGAACAAAAAGCCGATAAGCCTCGTTCACGGCGTGAAATGCGACAGCTTGAAGCACAACGTGCTGCGCAGCGTCGGGCAGAAATCGCCCGCCTAGAACGCCTGCAAGCCAACGTGGAAGAAGAACCACGCCAGGTTCGGCGAGCCACCTCGCCCCAAGCTCCGCCGCCACCCATACCCGCCGCGGCAGAACAGCCCGTGGAGCCAGACTCATCTGCCGCCGCTGACGAACCAGCATCAGCACAGCCAGAACCGTCCACCACCGAGCGCGAACAATTCGACGGCGTGGATCTGACGTTTGGTCAAGTCTCTGACGAGTCAGCCACCGAAATTACGGACATGTCCGGGCTCGACACCATTGAGATTCGGCGCGCCGAACTCCGGGTCGAAACGGAAAAACTGACACAAGAGATCATGCGTCTGGGGCAAGCTAACCCAAACGTGATTGATCCTGTCATGTTGCGGCGTCAGAAAGAACTTGCGGATAAATCCCAAGAACTGCAGAAGCTTGAAACCGACGCAATTGCGATAGTCGAAGAAACCGAGCAGGCAGACACCGAGACAGACCCCCACACCGCTGCTGATGCCATTGATACTGTCGAGCCAGACCAGACACCCGCAACAGTAGACGACAGTGACCAACAGCCTGACCCACAATCGTCGCCACGACGACGGGCTCGCCGGGCACAGTCGAAACCCATGATCACCGGACCTTTTACGGTCGATGACGAACCAGACACGGGTCATAACGTTCCGGAAACCTTCGATGCGATAACACAGCCGGCACGCTCATCCGCACGAGATTCAGGTGACCCGGTCGAAGCCAGCACTGCCCACGGCTTGGACTCCTTAGATGCCAAAGAAGTCGAAGCCCCAGAACGTCGTCTCATGATGGCCTCCACCATCATATTTGCCATCGGCATCATTGCACTGATCACCGCCATTATTCTGCTCATCCGTTAACCTTAGAAGGAGTTCTGTGGCCGTCCCCGAACCCACACTCGATGCGCTACACATCGCGGCAAAAGCCGCAGCAACCCGACAGGCGGAAAACGTCTCCGCCGTGGACGTAGCAGATCGACTTGGCATCACTGATGCCTTCTTCTTCGCTTCGGCTCCAACCGAGCGACAAGTAAAGTCCATCAGCGAAGAAATTGAAGATGAACTTCGTGAACAGCTGGAACTGAAACCGTTGCGACGCGAAGGTGAGACTGAGGGCCGCTGGATTCTGCTCGACTACGGCCACTTTGTGGTGCATATACAGCACGATGAAGAACGCGAAAACTATGCGCTAGATCGCCTCTGGTCCGATACTCCACAAATAGAGCTGCCACAAACAGATTAGCCACGACTTTGAGCCTAGACAGGTGAAACTCACGAGATGAAAACCGTCGTCTTTCTCCGTCACGGGGAAACTGACTGGAACGCCCAAGGACGCTACCAAGGTCAAACCGATATCCCCCTTAATGACATTGGACGCGACCAGGCACGGCGAGCGGCACGTCGCTGGGGTCACACCGAATTTGATGCAGCCATCGTTTCACCACTCGGACGAGCGGATGAAACCGGACGCATCATACTTCGCGAACGCAATGTCGGATTTACGACGGTGCAAAATGTCCAAGAAACCCAGGGCGGAGACTGGGAAGGCCTGCTCTACACTCAGATTGCCGAACGGTGGCCTGATGAGCACGCAGCCTTCCGCCTACCGGACTTTGACGCCGGACCGGTTGGTGGGGAAACTCCGCGAGAGTCAGGCAACCGCACTGCGCAAGCAGTGCTTGATTCACTCGAGAACGCTACAGTGCTGCTCGTCATTTCACATGGCAACACATTACGTGCGGCCGCACATGTGCTAACCGGTCACGATGATGAAGACTACGCGACCGTACCACGGCTCA
>Ga0209487_1000916_pt1 | contig 25831 bp, 27 predicted proteins | sample Poulit2012_FD_187524 | JGI IMG/M metagenome (GOLD analysis project Ga0209487, IMG submission 187524) | Agricultural soil microbial communities from Georgia to study Nitrogen management - Poultry litter 2012 (SPAdes) (version 2) | ecosystem: Environmental > Terrestrial > Soil > Agricultural land...
GCACGAATGTCGAAAGTCGCGCACGAATGGCGATAGGTCGCGCATGAATGGCGAAAGTCGCGCACGAATGGCGGTAGGTCGCGCACGAACGGCGAAAGTCGCGCACGAATGGCGATAGGTCGCGCACGAACGGCGAAAGTCGCGCACGAATGCCGCGGAAGGTCGCGCACGAATGGCATAAAGTCACATATAAACGACGCAATTCACGCATGAACAGCGGGGATTGCGTCGTTTTTTTGCAAGTTATTTTACAGCCGATACGTATGATCCACTCATTTTTTCACTTTCTACTTTGTAAACCTTTATTTAAATGGCTTTCCACTCGTTTATAATAGAGCTGGATAACAGTCCAAATAATCGCATATAAAACGATGAATACCAAACTAGTTAAGGAAATGGCTATGAATGTTAAGGGGATCCATCCGAGTGATAAGGCGATCACAAAGTATATACTGATGGATAGACTAAAATGAATAACGGTTTTAATTAAAGGGCTCCATTGATCATGCTCAAATATAAATGAAGCTAATCCATAGTAAATTCCCATGAATAGACTTGCTAACATATAGAGCCATATTGTAGTTATAGGCACTTCAATCTGATTGACCATTAAAATAGTCAGGGCACCAAATGTAATGATTCCACCAACAGCGACTCCGGTTATGCTTCGTTTGATCATTTCAGTCATTATTTTCATTAGAAGGCCCTCCAGTCAGTAATTTCCCCTTTATACCCATCACATATTTCCTCGAAATGTATTCCTTGTTTCCAGAATGAAAGTACACACAGAGATTTCCATTAAAGGATAATTCAAAACGATGAATATGATTTAAATTGCCGATGACTGATTTTGAAAACCGCATAAAGTCATAAGGAGCAAGCGTTTTTTCTACTTCGTATAGTTTCATTTTTAACTCCAACGTGCGACTTCCTATGGAGGCAAATACTTTCCGTTGTTCTGCATAAACAAATTCAATATCATCGGGATGTAGGATAACGGTTTGATCTTCATCCATGCCAAACAAACGTTGTGGCCTTCCTTTTTTAATGATATTAACTATTTCCTCAAGCTCTTCAGACCACTCTTTCGCTTGGATGGTTATCGATGTATCCTCATGTTTATCATCAATGTCGATATTTACCTTCATGCTCAAATCGACCTCCACTTACATACGTTTAATTAATGTCTTGCCCGTTTCAAGAAATTCGGGTATTGAATGAACGCGATCATAAATCCGATAAAACCAAAACCCAATAAAATAAGAAGAGAGATAAAAAAGTCAGCATACTGAAGTGTGCCTGCCATTGCATCCTGAAAGGCTTGATGAGCCCAATACTGGGGTAAAAATCGACTTGTTGTTTGCAGGAAATCTGGCATCATTTCTAACGGCATCCATAAGCCGCTTAACATCGCACCACTTAAGGCAAAAACTTGTGTGATTGCGAGCCCCATATTAAATGTCTTGACGAGTAAAGCTAACGCCACTCCAAGTCCTGTCACCGAAAATGTTAAAAAAAGAGAAAGAGCCAAAAGTAATAAAGGCTGTTCAAGTGGAATATTGTAGACTAGTTTCCCAAATACAAATAAAATGATGATTTGCGTTAGCACGATATAGATATATGGGATCCATTTCCCGATCAAGTATAAATAAGGTGATAAGGGTGTGCTGGCTATTCTAGCTGCCATACCGGAATTTAAATCCTTTAAGAACGTCTCCACCATTGTGATCATAATGAAAAATACGAACATGACGATATAACCCGGCACGATTGATATAATAACTTGATCCTTAATTGATCCGTCTGACCCAGAAGTAAATACGGCTATAAACAATACGGTGAAAATAATCGGCAAAATCAACGTCCAAAATAATAGTCCTCTGTCTTGTAAGTTTTTTCTCATTTCCAAAGTGATTATCGCACCCATAGAAAGCCTCCTACATTCATTATATTAGCATACGTGAATGAATTTCATAATTATCGTAACCAGCTATGTCGATTCGGTGTGTGGTTGTAAGTGAATCAATACAACTACAAGTTGAGGAGATATAGCTATAAATAGGGATTATGAAATTCATTCATAATTAATCCCTTAGCCCCTTTCCAGTTAATAAAAGAAATACATCTTCTAATCGAGGTTGAACAAGTTCTAAGCGTTCTAAAGGACTCATGTTTTCTCGACAATGGTGTAATACTTTATCCATAACCATTAATGGATTCTCTGTTGATAGTAAATAACCGTTTCTTATTTCTTTTATGGCCGCATACTGTTCAATGTTTGTCGGTAAACAGCTCTTTCCTTTGACATAAACAGATGGAATGGCATGCTTTTGTAATAATGTGTTTATTTTCCCGCTCTCTACAACTTCACCTTGGTCCATAAATGCTACTTCATCACATAATTGTTCTACCTCTTCCATATAATGACTCGCATAAATAATAGAACAACCTGTCTGCTTAAGATTTTCGATCATATCGAAAATATATCTTCTTGATTGGGGATCGATTCCTACTGTCGGCTCATCCATGATGATTGTTGTAGGGTTATTCATGAGGGCGCAGCCGATATTTAAGCGTCGTTTCATTCCACCAGAAAAGGTCAACACCTTATCTTTTCCGCGACTTGTTAATCCGATGTATGCTAAGACATCTTCCGTACGTTGCCGTAATTGTTTTCCTTTTAAACCATATAGTTTCCCAAATACGTGCAGGTTTTGTATCGCTGAGACTGTTTGCTCTAAGCAAATCTCTTGCGGAATATAACCAAGATTCTCCTTAGCTTTGTGATCAAGCGCACGGTTGTTCAAAATAATCTGTCCCCGATAATCCTGGATCACAGTCGAAATAATCTTTAATAATGTAGATTTCCCAGCCCCATTTGGACCGACTAAACCGTAGCAGCTCCCCCTTGGTATGGATAAGGTAACATCTTTTAATGCGCGGGTATTCCTATATTGCTTACTTATATTTTTAATCTCCAACAACGAATCCACCACCCTTTATATATAATATGGCATAAAGGTTAGCGGAATGTATTGAAATGGAACAACATGCATGAGTTGGTGTTTGAAATGACAGAAATGGTGGATGTAGTTTGTTAGGTAAAGGTGAATGGTAGGTAACGCTCTTAATGTAAAGTCGCGCACGAACGTCGGTAAGTCGCGCACGAACGGCGAAAGTCGCGCATGAATGGCGAAAGTCGCGCACGAACCGCGAAAGTCGCGCACGAATGGCGGTAGGTCGCGCATGAATGGCGATAAGTCGCGCATGAATGGCGATAAGTCGCGCACGAACGGCGAAAGTCGCGCACCAACCGCGATAGGTCGCGCACGAACGGCGAAAGTCGCGCACGAATGGCGGAGGTCGCGCACGAACGGCGTAAAGTCGCGCACGAACCGCGTAAAGTCGCGCACGAATGGCGAAAGTCGCGCACGACCAGCGCAGGTCGTGATGCTATCATTCGTCATATCGGTAAATTGGCGTGGGTTGTTGACTGATATTTAGGATAGAAAGCGATTTCTAACTTCGGGCGAAGGTAATGTACAGTGATCCTTTTTTCCAAACCATTGATAACGATTTTTAGCAAAGATGTTGTAAAAAAGGTCTCTGATTGGCCGAGGAATAAGCAGAAGGGGATAAAGCATCTTTGTCAGTCCGTTTAGATGGTGGGCGACATGAAGTGCTGCAGTAGATTTAGAATACCAGCTCCCTTGCGTTAGGAGAACAAAACTATCTGTATCATGCGGAATATCATATTGCTTTAGTAGTTTTTGACCGATGTCACTTTGAAGGGAGGCAAATTTATACAATTCAGCATGATCTCTTTTAATAATAAATTGTACACTATGATCGCAAAAATTACATAGACCATCAAATAGAATAATATTGTCCATACTTGATTGCTCCCTTCCATTAATGATAGCAATAAACGTTTATTCTTTGTTGTTCATTGTTTGATTTAGCAGTTCAAAGACGTCTGGAGCAGCTTTATCAATTCGGGCCGGCTTCCATTTGGTATTGAGCCACATATGTAAGGTAGAGCCACTTGCAAGCAGTTTGCCTACAGGTGTTGCAAATTGCCGCTCACGTGAATGGTCCCAAGCAGATGGTACGTCATCTATTCTCCTGACCTCATAGGCAAATTCCAATCGTACGGCAGAATAGGTTATTATTCTCGTGTATATAGCGAGGCATTCATCGTAGCGAGCGGGACGATGATAGTGAATATTCATATCAACAACAGGTAATAGCAGGCCTAAGCTTTCCATCCTTTTATAGGCGATGCCAACATCACGCATCATTTCCGTACGACCAACTTCAAACCAACCTACGTAGTTTCCGTGATGAGCAACTGCCATCTGGTCTGTATCCTGATAAAGCACCCGGATCAAGTGTTGATGCCATGTATGATTCATATTAAACACTCCTTAAGATATTACTTTCTTTTCCGGTCAGCAAGCTTATCCTGTGCCATCTCTTTTAGACGGAAATTTTGTACCTTTCCAGTACTTGTCATTGGCCATTTCGTAGATCCTATAAACCAAACGTGTCGGGGAACTTTAAAACGCGCGAGACGGGAGGAACACCAATTTGTAATGTCGCGACGTGAGCAGGAAGCAGCAGGTTTAAGTTCGATAAATGCAGCACCAGCTTCCGTTGTCATTGGATCCGCAACGCCGATAATAATGACTTGGTTTACGGCAGGATGTTGAGCAATCACCTTTTCAATTTCACGGGGTGCGACGATTTCTCCGGATACTTTATATAAATCATTGGACCTGCCAAGAATTTCAAGGTACTCATTCTCATCGATGATTCCAACATCTCCCGTACGTAACCAACCATCTTTATCAATCGTTTCTGCCGTTTCAATCGGTTTATTATAATAGCCATTTGTGACCGTATTCCCTCTGACAACAAGCTCGCCAATGGATCCGCTTGGTAAGTCGTTCCCTGTTTCTTGATCAATTGTTTTGTACTGTACGGTGCTGCCATTAAACTCTAGCAATCCAGCTGCACCACCAAGTTTCGGGCGACCGACACGGGTGGAAACGAGTTCCATCGGGTCCCCCATTTCTGTGATCACCCCTGAAGAGGTCACTTCTGTTTGACCATATCCGGTACAAGCTTCCGTTAACCCAAGTACATCTACAGCCTGATTCCAAACGTAGACAGGGGCTGGAGCGGCACCACACCACATCGCATATAAATTCGACAAATCGAATTCAGCAACACGTGGATGATTTAGTAACGGAACGAGCATCGAAGGGACACAGAGTAAATCATTTGCCTGAAACTTCTCCATCATTTGTAAAGCAGATAAGGGGGTGAATTTAGCGGCCGATACGATTGATCCACCGACAAATGACATCGCGATAATGGCTTCCGTAATAGCAAAGCAATGGTAGAAGGGAAGGGGCGCAAATGTAACACGTCCATCTTCAATCGCCCTGCTCACACATGTACTATAGGAGGAGCGTAGTAGCATATCATTCGTTTGCATGACACCTTTTGGCTCCCCGGTTGACCCTGAAGTATAAAGGATTGCCGCCACTTCATCAGGGTAATGAGACATACTCGATTTTCGATGAAGTTCTTTATCCGTAACAGACACAGCACCTAAACAAAAATCATCCCAAGATAGAAAACGTTGATCGATCTGTACCGTCTCCGTTGGAATGCAAACAACATGTTGCAATTGGCTTTCTACTTGAAAACGAGGGGTGTTGAGCAAGCGTCCAACCGTATCTCCATGCTGTTTATCATGGATGTGATCATGTAAAATTAAAAAACGTGCATCAGATTGATGTAAGATGTAGTCCAGTTCTTCCTCACCAAGCATGGTATTAATGGGAATAAAAACAGCCCCAACTAAAGAGGCCGCAATCATTAATGACGGATATGATGGATCGTTTTCCATTAAAATAGCAATATGGTCCCGCCTGTTTACGCCAAGTTTTATAAAAGATTTAGCATATTGACGGGCATTTTCCCAGATCTCACCATATGTCGTCGTTGTATCTGCAATGTGTATGAATGGTCTGTCCGTGTATTGTTCACAAGCCACCGCAAAGTGGGAAGCAAGTGTATGCCTTGTCCATGTGGGAAATCGTTCCTCAAGTGCTGCTCGTCTATCGATAGCAGATTGTCGATTAGGAGCTCCTTTTGTTGTATCTGAATTCTTTATCATGATAAACCTCCTTTAAAAACAAAGTGTATTTTAATCGGGCCATGCCGTTTCTTCCGGGTGTAGATCAAAAGCACGTAAAATGAAGGGCGAGGATAAACACGAGCACAAGTCCTTCTAAGGCTTCTCGTTGCTATTCATGAAGCTTGAGAACAATATTATCTTTTATATCCGCGGGTTTCGTTTGCGGTGCAAATCGCTCTGTCACATTCCCGTTCTTATCGATTAAGAATTTGGTGAAGTTCCATTTGATTTGTTTTGTGAGGATGCCCTTTGCTTCCTCGGTTAAATAGGTAAAGAGTGGGTGTGCATGTTCGCCTTTCACATCAACCTTACGGAACATTTGAAATGTAACACCATAATTTTGCTGGCAAAAACTTTCGATGGAGCCGTCTGTTCCCGGATCCTGCTTCCCAAATTGATTGCAAGGAAAGCCAAGTATTTCTAAACCTTGGTCTTTATAGGTGTCATAGAGTTCTTGTAAACCTTGAAACTGTGGAGTAAAGCCACATTTACTTGCCGTGTTGACAATGAGTAGTACTTTTCCCTCGTAATCGGAGAGGGACATTTCTTTATCTTGCATGGTCTGTGCTGAAAATTGATAAATACTCAATAGAACCAGCTCCTTTTAAAAAGAGTACCAAGATGAAACGATCAAGTCAAAATATGGAACCGCATTCAGCTTTAAGAATACCGGGTGTCCATTCGTCTGCCATTAAAAGAATGGTAGTGGTTGCTGTTTATCATGTTTAGCGACTTCGATTGTCTCAATAAATTTCTGTAAGGAAGCCGTTTGGTACGCTTCCTTTCGATAAATAAAGACGGTATTAATCTCACTATATTTCTGGGGAATAGTATGGTATTGAATGATCCCCCTGTCCGCATGTTGTTGAATGATTGATCGAGGAAGACAAGTGACCCCAAGCCCAGAATAGACACTGCCCAGAATGGTTTCCAACGTGCCCAATTCCATTATTTTTTTGGGGATGATTTGTTCATCCCTTAGCAATTCTCTTAATTTTGCACGGTATCCACAACCGGTGTGAAATACGAGCAATGGCATCCTCATGACTTGCGCTAATGTGGTCGGGGAATTATCGGTGACCAATACAAGCTCTTCTTCGAATACTTTCAGCGGTACTAAGTCAGGATGAACACTTTTATGATTCCCTGTTACAAAAGCTCCGTCCAATTTGTGATGAAGGACCTTGTCGATTAGATCCTTTGTCACTCCGGAACTGAGTGATAAATCAACATGTTCATACCTTTTGTTATAGGCGGACAAAATAAATGGTAATCGGATGACAGTTTCAACGGTACCGATAGCTAATTTTCCGACGGGTTGTTCAGCATCAAGCATCACCTTTTTCATTTCATCGACCATCAAGGTGATTTCCTCCGCATAGGTAATGAGCTTTTTTCCTTCCGGTGTCAAAATCATTCCCCGATTATGTCGAAAGAACAATTGGGTATTTAGTTCTTCTTCAAGCCGCTTGATACGGGCCGTAATATTAGACTGCACATAATTCAAAGCGTCGGCCGCTTGACTAATGTTTTCTTTCTCCGCTACCTTTTGGAAAATAACTAAATCCTTGAGATTCATCCTTCATCTACTCCTTTATAATGATAAAGTGATAACGAAAAGCTTTAACTATCATTATACATGATATCAATTTAGATGCTAATCAGTTTTTTCAAAACAGATATCATTAAAAGTGATGAATAAGATCAATTATAATCGTTTCACTTGATGGCGATTATATAGTTTAATAGAAGTAGAGGAAACAATCATGTGAACCATTTATAGGAGGATACAATCAATGAAGAATAAAAGGGTTTTATGGGGTGGTTTTTTAGCCTTATTAGCAAGTATATCATGGGGATCCATGTTCCCTGTTGCAAATCATAGTTTTCAGTATATTGATTCTTTTTATTTTACGATCTTTCGCTATATTCCGGTTGCCGTCATTTTAGTTATCCTTTTGTGGATGAAAGAAGGATGGAAAGCTTTTAAACCAGAAGGAAAAGGTCTGGCCATTTGGTTTTATGGGGCAATGGCCTTTACGGTTTATAATTTATTTATCTTTTGGGGACAGGAAATGTTTGGGGAGACGGGTGTATTGCTCGCCTCGATTATGGAGTCCTTAATGCCGATTATTTCCGTGTTACTCATTTGGTTTTTATCGAAGAAAAAGCCGAGTATCTACACGTTGTCATTTATAGGACTCGCATTTATTGGTGTTCTTCTCGTTGTAACAAATGGTGAATTAAGTTTCTTATTAACCATGCATAAGCAGTTGTTCCCATTAATTATCTTATTTCTTGGGGTAGTTGGCTGGGTTGTCTACACAATGGGAGGGGATCAATTTCCAAATTGGTCGATCTTAAGATTCTCTACATTAACATTGATTTATGGAACGGGAACAACGACGATCTTGGTCTTATTGACAACGGCCTTCGGTTGGATAGAAGCACCGACAATGGCGGCGATCTATGCTGTTCGTTATGATATGCTGTTTATGGTCATTTTCCCAGGACTAATCGCATTATTAGGGTGGAATGAAGCGGTCCGGATTTTAAAACCGATTAATAGTTTGTTATTCATCAGCTTTGTACCGGTCACCACCTTAATTATTGGGTTTTTCCAAGGTTATAATTTGAGCATCTACGATGTGGTTGGAACGATCTTTATTGTTACGGCACTACTCTTAAATAACATTTATCAGCGGTTAAAGTTACGTAAAGAAGACGAACGGCAACGCTTATATGACGAACAAGTTCAACATTCTGCCGTGTAAGGGAATAAAAAAGAACGAACAGATTTATTCTGTTCGTTCTTTTTTTATACCAGTTGGTGTTTTGCTGTGTTTTGGTCAATCAATTCCAAACGGTAATGGATTTCTTCTGTTGCTAGATCATGCTCTTTCACATACATATTACGTGAACTTACTCGGCATTCGTGTGTACAGCCACGCATGTACATGTGTTCGTTTTCTTCTGAGCAAAGAATTTGTTTATTACAATCCGGTTCTGCACAGTTTACATAGCGTTCACACGGTTGCCCATCGAAATAATCGACACCGACAATAGTATGTGCTTCCTTTCGGTTAATGGGGGTTGTTAGCCGTTCATCGAATACATAGCATTGTCCATCCCACATTTCACCCTGTACGTCAGGGTCCTTTCCATACGTAACGATACCGCCTTCTAATTGAGCTACATCCTCTAGACCTTCCTGTAATAACCAGCCTGAGAACTTTTCACAGCGAATGCCGCCCGTACAGTATGTCAACACACGTTTTCCTTCGAGTAGATCTTTATTGGACTTGATCCAATCAGGTAAGTCACGGAATGTTTGAATATCCGGGCGAATCGCACCACGGAAATGGCCTACATCGTATTCATAATCATTTCTAGCATCTAAGATGATCGTATCATCATCTTGCATCGCTTTATGGAATTCCTTGGGTTTTAAATAGGTGCCTGTCGTTTGTAACGGATTAACATCGTCTTCCAAACGAAGGGTAACCAATTCATTTCGGTGACGAACATGCATTTTCTTAAATGTATGTTTGTCAGACGGGTCTATTTTGAATGTCATGTCGGCAAAGCGTGAATCGGCATGCATGGCTTCCATATATCTATCAGTTTGTTCAATGGTTCCGGAAACCGTTCCATTAATGCCTTCGTGCGCGACGAGAATTCGACCTTTTAAATCTAACGTTTGACAAAATTGAAGATGTTCCGCTGCATATGTTTCAGGATCCTCAATCTGGACGTATTTATAATACAATAAAACTTGATACTGACTCGTTCTACCCATTTTACCTACCACCTAGTCCGTTTGTATTTACAAGATACAAATAGCTACAATAATAAACGTATTTATAAAAAAAATAAAGCGTTGGTGCATATGGTCTTGTACAGTATTATCCTTTTTATTATAATGCATCAAAACATGAACTGTCTACATTTTGACCCCATTAATTTAAAACTCAGTTTCCAATCGTACTTTTCAATCTCCGTTAACATCATCTTGGGGCGGGGTTCGTAACTAAAATGCTGAAAATAAAAGTACGATAAATGAGTTACACAGATAACTGTTATCGAACGATGAATTAGACGCTTCATAGTTTTGCGCATTTATAGTATAGTTTAAATTCATTAATGAATTTCATTCTAATATATTATAAATGGAGATAGACAAATGAAAAGTAAAATAATGATTACCATCAGTGCTGCAATCGTTACCGTGATAGCTTTTAGTATTATTGAATTTAAAAAGGATAGTCCCAATAAGTATGAAAGCTTTGAACAACTGGAAAAGACAGAAACAATTAATGAAGATTATTCTATTCACTTTGAAGAAAATGATCCCGATGTTTTATTGATGGCTATCCACGGTGGTGGCATCGAAGCTGGTACCACTGAGCTTACCGAGTATATAGCTTCTGCAAATGGATACTCATACTACACGTTTAACGGAATTAAACAGAAAAGTAATCTAGAAGTGCGTATACAATCAACTAAATTTGACGAGCCCATGGCATTAGAAGCAGTGTTTAACAGCTTCATCACTCTCTCCTTCCATGGGTATGAAGGAGAAGATAAGAACACGTATGTAGGTGGTTTAGACGAAGGGTTATCCGAAAAGGTGAAATTAGAACTAATAAATGCTGGTTTTTCAGTAAGTAATCCCCCTAAAACTTTAGCGGGTGAAGAGAAAGATAATATTGTTAATAAAAATAAGAATAAAAAAGGTGTCCAGATTGAAATAAGTACAGCGCAAAGGGAAGCCTTCTTTGAAAATAATAGCTTATCATCTGAAAACAGAAAGAGTGAAAATACTGCTTTTTATGAATATGCTAACGCTATTGCAAAAGCACTAAATGATTAAAAATATACGAATAAATGATAATATGCTCCTTCGATGGCAAATGCATGAATTAATATAGGCTACGAAAAGGGAATGTTAATAATAGGTAGGAGCGGAATCGGAAGGGAGGTATCTTCTATATTAAGGAAGGGATAATAGAAATATACGAAATTTGCACTTCATTGATTGTCTTTCATGATTGATTATATTATCATTTAAGAGTCGAAGTGAATGATATCCACTTTTTTAAGAGAGGATTTTTCACATCCCCACACTGTTATGTTACTTCGAAATATGCGGAATCTACAATCATCGAAATCCATAAAGGAAACTGAAGGAGAATGAAATTGAAAATAGGTATCGATAAACTAGGTTTTTATATTCCCGATTTATTTGTGGATATGAATAACTTGGCAAAAGCGAGAGATATAGAACCAGAGAAGTTTACGATTGGAATCGGACAAGAAAAGATGTCCATTGCACCGATTACACAAGATCCAGTAACACTTGCTGCAAATGCTGCCTTGAAAATTTTGGATGAGCAGGACAAGCAGGAAATTGACTTCGTTATCTTTGGAACAGAAACAGGTATTGATAGTTCTAAATCAGCGGGCGTCTATGTCCATCAATTATTAGGATTGAATCCAGAGGCTCGAAATATTGAAGTGAAACAGGCTTGTTATGGGGCAACAGCAGCAATTCAGCTAGCAAAAGGTCATATTGCGCTCCATCCGAATAGCAAAGTACTCGTTTTAGGTTCAGATATCGCCAGATACGGTTTGCGTACGCCAGGTGAATCAACACAAGGTGCGGGTGCCGTAGCGATCATTATGAGTGCAAATCCGAAATTGATGGCGCTTGAGGAGCAGAGTGCTTTTTTAACGTCAGACATTATGGACTTTTGGCGTCCGACTTATTCTGAAAACGCGATTGTCGACGGGAAACTTTCGAATGAGCAATATATCCTATTCTTCTCAAAAGTGTGGGAACAATACAAAGCAAAAACCGGGTTGGAACTAAAAGATTTTGAAGCGCTTTGCTACCATCTACCGTATACGAAAATGGGCCTAAAAGCATTGCGTGTTATTTTAGATGAAGGATCCGAAGCCGATCAAGAACGCTTGTTAGCAAATTATGAACAGAGTACGCTGTATAATAAAGATGTCGGCAATATTTACACAGGTTCATTGTATTTAAGCCTCTTATCGCTCCTTGAACAAAAAGAAGGTTTAGCAGCAGGTTCACGTATCGGACTATTTAGTTATGGTTCTGGTGCAGTAGGTGAGTTCTTTACAGGCATTCTGCAGCCGGGCTATCGAGAACATTTAAATACGGTGGCACACCAGCAGTTACTATCGTCAAGAACAGAAGTAACGGTTTTGGAATACGAAAAGGTATTTGAACAAACATTGCCAACAGATGGTTCAACAGTAGAATTGGCGATCGACGAAGATCCTGCACCAATCTGTTTAACAGGGATTACGAATCATATGCGCCAGTATGTTAATAAGTTAGCCTAACCGATCATTTGTATAGATGGTTAAATTGGGAAGACGTTCATTCCTTGTTTTTGGTGCCGCATCCTCCACGACGAATTGTACCGAGGATGCGGCACATTTTATTTAAGTAGATCGAGCTATTATGAACCTAATATCTACGCTTATATTTAGTTCCCTTTAAACTGTGGTTTTCTCTTTTCTGAGAACGCGATCATTCCTTCTGCCACATCATCGGTACCAAAACAAGTTTTAATGGAAGCTAGTTCCTGTTTTAAGCTTGTCGTTAAATCGTTTTCTTGACTAGCTACTAATAATCGCTTCGATAAGGTCATGGCGATTGGTGGGCCAGCAGCCAGCTGTTTGGCAAAGTCCATGGCTTGCTCCTGAAATTCATCATCCGGAAACGCGTCATTAATTAATCCGATTTGCTTCGCTTCACTTGCTGTGACATCTCGTCCCGTTAAAATTAACTCTGTAGCTCTAGTTTGTCCGATTAATCGAGGAAGAAAGTACGTCATTCCCGCATCAGGATTAAGCCCTCTCCGAATATAGCCACTCGTTACCATGGCACTCTCCGACATAAAACGAAGGTCACAAGCAAGCGTCAATGCAAAACCAGCACCAGCAGCGATTCCGTTGATCGCGGCAATCACAGGTTTGTCATTATGAGCAATAGCTAATGCTAGCCGACCGACCCATTCTAAGTCATCCAATTGTGCAGCGCGTGGATTAGCAGGTGATTCCTGGTTAGATAGATCAGCTAAATCAAGACCAGATGAAAACCCTTTACCATTTCCAGTCAACATGATGACCCTTACATTATCATCTGCAGAAGCTTCCGCTATCGCGACTTCTAATTGCGTGCTCAATTCATCATTAATTGCATTTAATCGTTCAGGTCGATTTAACGTTAATACGCGAACCCCATTATCCGTACTTATTTGCAGAACACTCATTCCGATTCCCCCCATTTTAATATGAATATAAGAACATGTTTGCAGAACGCAGATTATGTTTATTATTGTATTCAATATTTCAAGGTAAGTCAATGAATGATCATTCATTTATAGGCTAGGCAGAAGATTCTAGACTTCATCCATTCACTTTGGTGAAGTGTAGTACCGTAAAGGGCATGCGCTATAAATCGGCTTTTCCGTAAAAATATAGCGCTTTAAAGTAATTATTTGGACTATTTGATTAAAAACAATAAATACGCTTGCATTTTTTAATATTTACTAGTAATGTATAAAGTAGCAAATGGAAATTGAAGCTCCAATAATACTTTACGATCTCTTTATCAAAGTGGTGTAAAAGTATTTTGATTCAATTACTTTGCACGATATTTTGTATAAGGAGGTCATTTAAATGACTGGTAAAGTAAAATGGTTTAACGCAGAAAAAGGCTTCGGATTCATCGAGCGTGAAGATGGAGACGACGTATTCGTTCATTTTTCAGCTATCCAAGCAGAAGGTTTCAAAACTCTAGAAGAAGGTCAAGATGTTGAGTTTGAAATCGTCGAAGGCGAGCGCGGACCACAAGCAGCAAATGTTGTTGGTCTATAATTTCTAGAAAAAGGTTTATCTCTTGACGGGGATAAACCTTTTTTTATTTTAGGTGAAATAAGGAACATAGAGCCTCATGGCTAACGCATGTTCTGAGGAAACTGATATACTCATATGCTAGTCAGGAATTTGTGAAGATTATTAAGATGTGGAGTTGAGAAGTTTGGACAAGTCATATCGTTGGGAAAAAGAAGCTGAGAAAGCATGGGATGATCGTGCTGTCAACTGGAGTGCGAGAAGTAAGGAGTTATGGGAAGCGGGCAATCGAAAAGACATTATTCCTTTTATTCAAAAACGGCTTGATAGCAATAAAACAATAATTGATGTAGGTTGTGGCGATGGTTATGGCTCGTTTAAACTACACCAGTCAGGCTATAAAGTAATCGGTGTCGATCTGTCTAAGCAAATGATAAAAAAGGCAAAGAACAGAATGGATGATGAATCGATTCCATTCATGCAAGCGGATAGTAGTCAGTTACCATTTGAAAAACAGCGCTTTGATGCCATGATGGCCATCAATGTCTTGGAGTGGACAGAAGATCCAATCGATTCCCTTCATGAGTTCCAACGTGTCTTAAAAATAGGTGGCTTATTGTTTGTTGGAATACTTGGTCCAACAGCTGGTCCACGTGCCAATAGTTATGATCGATTATATCAAAAAAGCACCATTTGCAATACGATGATGCCGTGGGAATTTCAACAACTAGCTACTGAAAACGGCTTTGAATATATGGATGGATTTGGTGTGTATAAGAATCAAGTCCAGGAAGAACAGTATAAAGATCTATCATTAGAACTGCAGCAATCACTCACTTTTATGTGGGTTTTTATGTTTAAGAAGGTAGGGGAAGAACATGAATAAAAGTGAAAGGGAACGGCAGGTTATTGAAAATTACCAAAGTGATGAAAAGGTAATGATCCTTATTTATGCACAATGGTGTAGGAATCACGACCTTGATGCGAAACAGTTATATGAGGAAACCTACCCCGAGCAAATGAAAAATCAAGAATTAATCGATGCGCTGGAACAAACCGTTCCAAAAGAAGAGGCTGATGTCATTGATGACGGGGTCGTTCTACAAGTTCTGCAATTATTTGGGAATGATGATTTAGCTTTTATGGTTCAGAAGATGATTGAGAAGCGGGAAGCGAAAGAGTAAATGCTATCTCGCTTCCTACTTGGATTTAATAATAGATGGACTACTACGAATCGAAAAGTTTCATGAGTGCTTGTGTACCACTATCGTTTTCTCCCATATTCGCTAGCTCCTGATAAAGCTCGAGGGATAAGGAGAGTCCAGGCGTAGAAAAACCGAGTTCTTCAGCGGACTCGATCGCGATTGTCATATCCTTAATGAAATGCTTCACGTAGAACCCAGGAGCAAAGTCACCTTTAATCATTCGTGGGGCAAGATTAGATAGTGACCAACTCCCTGCTGCTCCAGTCGTAATACTCTCCAGCACACGTTCAGGGTGGAGCCCCGCTTTTTTGGCATAAACAATTGCTTCACAGACACCAATCATATTCGTTGCAATGGTAATTTGATTCGCAAGTTTTGTATGCTGCCCAGCACCCGCATCACCTTGTAAAATAATATTCTCACCCATGACTTGGAAGATCGGCAACAACTGATCAAAACTTCGTTGTTCACCACCAACCATAATGGCTAATGTGCCATTTTTTGCACCGATGTCACCCCCAGATACAGGAGCATCGAGGGCATGGATGCTTTTACTCGCGGCTAATGTAGCGATCTCTATCGCTAAAGCTGGTTTAGATGTCGTCATATCGACAACATATGTACCGGCTCTGGCATTTTCCAGAATCCCATCATCTTTAAAATAAACAGCTTCAACATCATTGGGATAACCGACCATGGTGATAATAATATCTGATGCCACGGCAAGCTCCGCAATTGAATTCTTCCATGTTGCTCCGTTATGAACAAGTTGCTCTGCTTTTTCCTTCGTTCTTGTGAACACGTTTACCTGATAACCGGCTAGTTGTAAATTGGTAGCCATGCTTTGTCCCATGACACCGATTCCAATAAACCCGATTGTTGGATCCTTTTTCATCATCATTGACCAGCTCCTTTCGTTTAGTATAGATGATTCCATCAACTTCGACAAAGTTATTATAATATTCGTTTATGAATGTAGGGAGCCAAATATTGCCTCGTTTAGGAATGAAAAGCAAGAATCATCTACGCGCATTGACACATAGTATGAAGAGCAGATCTTGTTACTGCTTTTTACATGGAGGAGATTAAGATGATTACGAATGAGCAAAAAAAGACATGTAAAGATCATTTATTACAGCGCCAATTTACATTGATTCAACAAGTGCAGGATCATTTTGGAATGGAAATGAGCCACGCAGAATCAGTCGGAGAATTATCGACGTATGATAATCATCCCGCAGATATGGGGACCGAATTATTTGAGCGGGGTAAAGATAATGCCCTCAATGAACATGCGGAAGAGGAACTTAAACAGATCAATGAAGCGCTTCATGCCATCGAAGAGGACACGTATGGGATCTGTTCTGTATGTGGAGTCGATATTCCTTTTGAACGGCTAGAAGCGGTTCCAACGACAGACCGTTGCATGACACATGCCGCCGAACAATCCTTCACGAGAGACCATCCAGTCGAAGAAGAGGTCTTTAGTCCAAGTATTACCGCAAATCGTGAAGGCGACGATCCTGTTGGATATGATGCGGAAGATTCCTGGCAAGATGTTGCCCGCTATGGAACATCAGACACACCATCAGACTTTATTGAGAATCATGATGATTATAATGATATGTATATAAATAGTGATGAACGGATTGGAGCGACAGAAGCGGTCGAAGAGGTGCTAGCAGCAAATATAGAAGGGAAATATACGGGTTATATGCACATGGAGAATGAAGAAGAGGATCACGGAATGTAAAAGGGATTTTCAAATCTATTAATGAATGGATATAAAAAAAGAGGGGAAATCCCCTCTTTTTTAACTGCTAATCTGGTCGACCGGTGAGCTCTAATTCAACAGATTGTTGTTTCCCATTTCGAACAATTTCCATCTGTAGGGTCGTACCGATGGTTGTTTCTGAATACATGTATTTTCTTAAATCGACAATCGATGTGATCTCCTGATCATCGATGGCTGTAATGATGTCAAATTGTTTCAGACCAGCCTGATCGGCAGCTGATCCGGGTTGGACTTCGGCAATCACAACATCTCCCTCTACCCCTTCAGGTAGTCGAACATGTTCTCGGTATTGTTCAGGAACTTGCTTGAGCGAAGCGGTAGAGATCCCAATGAATGGCCGCGCAACTTCCCCTTTTGATTCTAACTGCTCCATGATCGGTATAGCTGCATCGATCGGGATGGCGAAACCAATCCCCTCGACTTCTTGTCGAGCAATTTTCATGGAATTAATCCCGACAACTTCCCCATCAATATTAATAAGAGCCCCACCACTATTTCCAGGGTTGATCGCGGCATCTGTTTGGATCACCTCGGTAATCCAATCCATCTGTTGGTCCCCGTTCGTATCAATACTAAGTGAGCGGTCAAGACCACTCACAATGCCTCGTGTAACAGAGTTAGCGAAGTCCATTCCAAGCGGATTTCCTATGGCCATCACGGTATCGCCTACATGTAGATCTTTGGAGGAACCCAAATCGGCGACTGTTTCGATTGATTCGCCATCAATTTGTAAGATGGCAAGGTCGGTTAACTCATCTGTACCTAATAATTTCGCCTTCACTCTTTCATCATCATATAAAGAAACGTCAATCTCATTGGCCCCCTCGACAACATGTTGGTTCGTCACAATATAGGCCTTACCGTCTTCCTTTTTATAAATGATTCCCGATCCGGCACCAACTTCCTGACTCGGATTCCAACCATCTTGTTGTTGAAGATTAATAATCCCAACAATCGCTTCAGATGTTTCGGCTATATTTGAAGATTCGACTGTATGATCAATTTCTTGATCGGTTTGAGCAACTGTTGTGATGTTGGAATCCGGCTTAGCATGAGCTTGCGGATCATCGTATTGATTATTATTTAAAGGGATAAACTCACTTGTAAATAGCAAAACAACGATGATTGCTGAAATGATCCCACCACCAATTGCACTTAGAAAAAGGACGGTACGATTCGATTTATTAGAGGAGTGACGTGGGTGGACCCGATTATTGTGATCCGGTTGTTCATTATCATCAGTATGATTGTTCATATAGTAATCATCCTTTCCGTTAATTTCTATGACAACACTCAGTATAACGCTCATATATGGTAATCAAATGGAATAAATGTATAAAAAGTATGTAAAAACTCCTTTTTATTGTTCAATTCAAGTCATCTGTGTAAAAATATAATGAACTACACATGTACGCGATGGAGGAGGGTGTCGAATGAACAAACAGATTGGTCTTGTCGAAGATGATCCTAATATTCAAGACATTGTCTCTGCCTACTTAAAGAAAGCAGGTTATTACGTTACAGTACTTGGTTCAGCAGAAGTGGCCTGGGAACTATGGGAAACAAATCCACCAGATATGTGGATTCTCGATATTATGCTCCCTGGTATGGATGGGTACGAGTTTTGCAAAAGGATTCGCAATGAAAGTGAAGTACCAATCATTATTATATCGGCAAAAGATGAGGAAATAGATAAAATATTGGGCCTTGAACTAGGTGGAGATGATTATTTAACGAAACCATTTAGTCCGCGCGAGTTAATTGCCCGGATCAAGCGATTATTCACACGTTCCCAACCAAATCGGAGTCGTGAATCCACGGATACCGTGAAGCTTGGTAACCTATTTATTTACCGAATCGAACGACGTGTTTTTTGGTATGGGGAAGAGCAGGATTTGACGACAAAAGAATTTGATCTTGTTTTGTTATTTTCCCAAAATCCGAACAAGGCTTTCTCAAGGGAAGAATTATTAACAAAAATATGGGGGGATGATTATTTCGGAAGTGATCGGGCAGTAGATGATTTAGTGAAGCGCATCCGTAAAAAAGTCCCTAACCTGCTAATCGAAACGGTTTGGGGTTTTGGTTATCGATTACGGACGAATGAGGGGCCTTCATGAAACTCCAATCCCAACTAAACATTGCTTTTACAACTTTGTTATTAGTAACACTTACCGTCACCGGTTTCGTTATTTATTCCATGATCCTTGATTTATTAATTGAGGACGAGCGACGCCAGTTGGAGCAAAAAGGAGAGTTGCTCGTCAATGTATTGAATGAAGAGTATAAAACGGTTTATCAATTTAATAACTTCTTACAAGAACAAGATTTACAGTTATTGATGTTTGATCGCCGACAAGGAAAATTACTGCTATCCACGATGCCGACTGATATTGTGGAGGGGTTCCTCTCAAGTCCGAACCATTTAGAGGATAAACAATCTTTATGGGAATATAAAGATGATAAATATGTAACATCAAAAATATTGCTATACCCACAAGATCGTGGGCTTGAACTTATTTTATTAACGCCATTAAATGATTTACAGGCGATCCAACAAAATTTTATTTTCCGTTTACTTATTGTGTTCTTCATTGGAGCAACTGCAGCGGTCGCATTGAGTTACTTTTTAACGAATAAATTAGTCACCCCATTGACACGCTTAAAAGGTCAATTAAAGAAAGTTGAAAAACGTCAATTTGATGATATTGAAAGAATCAAAGCGACGGGTGAAATTAAGGAAGTAGAACAATCTGTTTACGATATGGCAAGTGAACTACAACGCTATATGAAATCGCAACAAGCGTTTTTCCAAAATGCGAGCCATGAATTAAAAACGCCACTGATGACCATTCAGGGATATGCGGAGGGAATCAGGGATGAGGTATTTGATGAGCAGGACAGTGATAAGGGATTAGAAATCATGGTAACAGAAGTAAACAGGTTGAAAAAGATCATCAATGAGATGATTTTATTAGCGAAGCTTGATAGTGAACAAGAAGCCTATCATCCGAAAAAAATGAGTGTTTCAAAACTTATCGAACAAGTCATTGATCGAACATTGCCATTCGTTAATGAAAAAAATATCGATCTTTATAGTGAACAAGAGACAGAAATAGAACTCTTTGCAGACGAAGGGAAGTTATTACAAGCCTTATTAAATATAACAATGAATGGGATTCGCTATGCGCAATCAACTGTAAAGCTAACGGTCGAAAAGAAAAATCACGTGACGATGATAATGATTGAGGATGACGGGTATGGTATACTGGAAGAGTTACAACCACATGTTTTTCACCGTTTTGTAAAAGGTAAGGATGGGGAAACGGGTCTTGGTTTAGCTATTTCTCGTGCGATTATTGAACAGTCAGGTGGAAGGATTACCGTCGCCGGCTCAGACCTAGGGGGCGCCAAATTCGTCCTGACATTTGTAGAATGAAAATAAATATGGAAAAACAGTTCGTAAAAATAAGGTTTATGTGGTACAATGTGATAGTTTGATTCAACTCGCACAATACAGAGGAGCGTAAGTTATGCAATTAAGAGAAGATATTCGTAACATTGCAATTATTGCCCATGTTGATCATGGGAAGACAACACTCGTTAACCAGTTATTACAATACTCGGGAACTTTTCAAGAACACGAGCAAGTCGTTGACCGTGCTATGGATTCGGATGATATTGAGAAAGAACGCGGAATTACAATATTATCAAAGAACACGGCAATTAAGTTTAAAGATACAGCAATCAATATTCTCGATACACCGGGTCACGCAGATTTTGGTGGCGAAGTAGAACGTATCATGAAGATGGTTGATGGGGTGTTACTTGTTGTTGACGCTTATGAAGGGACCATGCCACAAACGCGTTTTGTGTTGCAAAAAGCACTCGAACAAAACTTAACACCAGTCGTTGTTGTGAATAAAGTGGACCGACCGAATTCACGTCCAACAGAAGTCGTTGATGAAGTATTGGATTTGTTTATTGAGCTAGGCGCAAGCGATGCACAGATTGAGTTTCCGGTCGTTTATGCTTCGGCAATCAATGGTACATCTGGCGAGGAGCCGGATCAACTTGAAGAAACAATGGATCCAATATTTAAAACGATTATAGATTATATTCCCGCTCCGATTAACAATCAAGATGAACCACTGCAATTTCAAGTTACCTTACTTGATTACAGTGAATATCTTGGTCGAATTGGAGTAGGACGTGTTTTCCGCGGCAAGATGAGTGTCGGACAACAGGTTGTTGTGATGAAGGAAGACGGCACTGAGAAGTCATTCCGAATTACTAAACTATTCGGTTTTATTGGCTTAGATAGAATCGAGATTCAGGAAGCAAAAGCTGGAGATATTGTTGCCGTTACAGGTATGGAAGATATTTATGTTGGCGAAACAATTTGTCCGAAAGAACATCCAGAAGCTTTACCCTTTCTACGGATTGATGAGCCTACTTTACAAATGACGTTTTTAGTAAATAACAGTCCGTTTGCTGGTAAAGAAGGAAAGTATTTAACATCAAGAAGAATTCAAGAAAGATTATTGACGCAACTTGAAACCGATGTGAGTCTACGTGTTGATCCAACCGATTCACCGGATGCATTCGTTGTATCGGGTCGTGGAGAACTGCATTTATCGATTTTAATCGAGAATATGCGTAGAGAAGGTTTTGAAATGCAACTTTCTAAACCACAAGTTATTATCAAGGAAATTGACGGCAAAAAATGTGAACCTGTGGAACGAGTTCAGATCGATGTTCCTGAAGAGTATACGGGTCCTGTCATGGAGGCGTTGGGTAGTCGAAAAGGCGAAATGCTTGATATGGCGAACCAAGGAAATGGACAAGTCCGTTTAGTATTTAGAGTTCCTTCACGTGGCTTACTCGGTTATTCAACTGAATTCATGACGCAAACACGTGGATACGGAATTATGAACCACACATTTGATGGGTATGAGCCGGTTGTTAAAGGCCAAATCGGAGGGCGCCGTCAAGGTGTACTTGTTGCACTAGAAAATGGAAAAACGACAACTTATGGCATTATGCACTTGGAGGATCGTGGGACAATATTCACGGAACCGGGTGTCGAAGTGTATGCGGGCATGATTATTGGTGAACATAATCGTGAGAATGATTTAACGGTTAACGTAACAAGAGAGAAACACTTAACAAATATGCGTACGGCAAATAAAGACCAAACCGCTACCATTAATAAAACAAAAGAAATGTCGCTTGAAGAATCACTTGAGTATATTAGTGATGATGAGTATTGTGAAGTGACTCCAGTATCGATCCGTTTACGTAAGAAAATTTTAAACCAAAATGAACGGGAAAAGGCTGCGAAGAATAAGAGTAAAACAGATTAATAAATATAAAAGTAGCGCCCGACTTGAAAAAGCTCGGGCGCTATCTTTATATGGTGCGCAATGGCATCAACTACGTTTTTTGTTATTCCGATCATTCGGAATATATTTAGCGAAGTATGCCGCAAAAATGAAACAGATGAGTGCCAAACCCCACGATAGGATTCCGTTCCAACGAACATCTAATCGAAAACCAACGAATAGAATAATAATGCTTAAAAGCAAAAAGGTGAGCGTTAAGTAGCGTTTCATGATTAGCACCTCAATTATCAAGGGAGGATACTATTCGTCCCTTCACTTATATTATGCCATTCGACACGCTTCTGTTCAACCTTCATCATTGCCCAGCAACATCACGTTTTGTAAAGAACACCCATGATAAGATCATAAAGACACTATAATATAGAAGTAGCATACCAATCGAAAAGGATAATGTCATTCCGACAATTATCGGTTCCGATCCAGCTGCATATTGACTTAAATCTGTATTGGCAAATAAAATGTATTTAGCCCATGCATGTTCAGACAGGAAGAATACAATTTGATTTCCAGCCATCATTAAGAAGATTGCAATCCCAATAGCAAGCGCACTATTACGAAATATGGTAGAAACCATAAAGGCAAAGGTCGCCATCATGACTAAATTAACGAGCTGATAGCCATAGTCCGCAATAATTTCTTTTATAATCGAGACATACCGAAAGCCACTATCCATATCAAAATCATTCGCGTATATTAACGTGTGCGGATTTAATCCATCAATACCGAATAATATGGCGCCGACAATCCAAGAAAATAGTAAGACAAATAATAACGTAATGAAGGAAAAGATCAAGACAGAAATATACTTTGCTAACAGAATGACCGATCTGGAGATAGGTCTAATGAGGAGGAGTTTAATCGTTCCCCATCTGAATTCATTGGCGACGATTCCAGCCGCTATAATAATGGTGAATAAACTGACGATCGAAAGCAGCACAGCGTTCTCCATAACAAACTCCGAGGCGCCATATGCTGTAGGCTGAATATCGTGTTCTAAATAATAAGTGTTTTTATCAACGATACTCATATCGGGCCCAACAATAAATTCATCTTCATTTTCTTCCATCTTTTGCTGGACTTCTTCATCCTCTTTGATCAATGCTTCATTTTCAGTTTCCAACTGTTCACGCCATTGATCCCCCTCATAAGTTCCATTCGTCTCATCAAAAGTCTTGGTTAGCAGTCCCGCCGCAATGATGATGATAGCTAAAATAATGTACATGCTCCATGTTGACTTTCGAATATACATTTTGATTTGCTCATTATAAATGAGCTTAAAAAGATTACTCAATGGTATTCTCTCCAATCAGATCAAAGAATTTATCTTCCAATGTTGTTTTAGATACCCCTACTTGATAAATAGGGATGTCGTGCTTGACGAATGTTTGGATAATTGCTGGAATGGTATCTTTTTTACTTTGAAAGGATAGCGATCCATTCGAAAGGATGGCCTCGATACCGTGATCTGATTTTAAAGTAGCAATGGCTTGATCCCCTTTTTTAACTTCCATTTGTATGTGTCTTAAGTCTTGCTGTACACCATCATCCTGGACACTTTGAATGGCAATTATTTCTCCATTCTTAATAATGCCAATCCGATCACACATGAGTTCGATTTCAGATAACATATGACTTGAAATGATAACGGCAACATTTTCGTCAATCGCTAAGCGACGAATATATTGACGTATTTCCCGGATGCCAGCGGGGTCTAATCCATTTGTCGGTTCATCTAAAATTAAGACTGCCGGGGAATGCAGTAAAGCTTGAGCAATGCCTAGGCGTTGACGCATACCTAATGAATATTTACCGGCCTTATCATGGATTGGCTTTTCAAGCCCAACAAGCTTGATGACTTCTTGAATGCGAGCTTTCGTAATGCCAGGTATCATGCGCGCATACTGGTTTAAATTTTGCCAGCCCGTCATAAACGGATACATTTCAGGATTTTCAACGATCGCACCAACCTCTTGAACAGCCTCTTTAAAATCTGTCTTGATACTCTTTCCGAGAATGCGAACATCCCCCTCTGTCAAGCTCATCAGCCCGACCATCATACGAATTGTCGTCGTTTTACCCGCCCCATTCGGACCAATAAATCCGAACACTTCGCCCTTGTTAACTGAGAAATTTAACCCTTTGATGATTTCTGCTTTGCCAATTGTCTTTTTTACTTGAATTAATTCCATTGCCGTTTCGGGCATAATCTGATCCCCCATTCATTATTTTCACTTGAAAAAGATATTCTTGTGCCTCATCGAAATGATACTATGAATGGTTCAATTTATAAAGGGAAAATTCATTTACCTATCAAAAGTTGCAAGGAGTACTTTCGTTAAAGACAATTAAAAGGTATACTTAAATCAACTAAAATCTGATCTATAAGAGGTGTGCTGATGAGAGAAGTCGTTATTATTGAAGGTTGTCGAACAGCGGTTGGTAGAAGAAAGGGCGCGTTCGCTAACGATCGTTCCGATGAATTAGCAGCTGTTGTGTTAGAGGAACTCATGGAGCGTGCCCATGTGGACAAGGCGTTTGTTGAAGATGTTATTTTAGGCTGTGTTACTCAAGTTGGTGAACAAGCGATGAATATTGCACGAACAGCTGCCTTAATTGCGGGTTTTCCAACGGAGACACCTGGAGTAACCATTGATCGGCAATGCGGGTCAAGTCAGCAAGCTGTTCATTTTGCTGCCCAAGCCATTGCCTCAGGGGATATGGATGTTGTGATTGCCGGTGGGGTGGAAAATATGACCCGCGCACCGATGTTTTCCAATGTTGGTGATATCAAGCCGAGTCCGAAGTTAACCGCCAAGTACGAGATCGTGAATCAAGGGATCTCCGCAGAGAAAATAGCGGAGCAATGGGAGATTCCTCGCCAGGCTTTAGATGAGTTTTCATTGAATAGTCATAAACGTGCATTGAACGCGATTAAACAGGGTTATTTCAAAGGGGAAATTGTGTCAGTACCTGTTCAAGGTGAAGATGGTAAAACAAGGCTGATGTCTGTTGATGAGGGCCCACGTGAGAACACATCGATGGCAGCCCTATCTGAATTGAAGCCGATCTTTAAAGAAGATGGAAAGATAACGGCAGGTAACGCAAGCCAAATGAGTGATGGTGCAAGTGCACAACTCTTGATGTCACGTGAAAAAGCAGATGAACTTGGATTACAGCCGAAAGCGCGAATTGTAGCACGAGCTGTTGTTGGATCCGACCCAACGCTCATGTTGACAGGACCGATTGCAGCGACACGAAAAGCATTGGAAAAAGCGAACTTGACGATTGAAGACATGGATCGGTATGAGGTGAATGAAGCCTTTGC
>Ga0209487_1000917_pt1 | contig 25774 bp, 26 predicted proteins | sample Poulit2012_FD_187524 | JGI IMG/M metagenome (GOLD analysis project Ga0209487, IMG submission 187524) | Agricultural soil microbial communities from Georgia to study Nitrogen management - Poultry litter 2012 (SPAdes) (version 2) | ecosystem: Environmental > Terrestrial > Soil > Agricultural land...
AAAATGTACAACATTTCACATTTTAGACATAAATTAAGTGAAATAACCCTACCTTTTACTTGACTTTTATAGTATAATCTTAATTGAAGTTATTTAAAGTGATTATTAGGTAATAAAACGAATTACAAAATAATGTAAAAGGGAGAAAGAAGTATATATAGGGGTTCTCTTTCTTTCAATCATTACTAATGTGATACTATTCACAATATCAGTAATTCGGTTATTGTAAAGGAAATTGGGACATGACCCGTGTGAAAAATACGGAGTGTGCCAGCCAAAAATATAGGAATAAACGTTAATCGCCTTTTGATTAACAGTAGGAAAGAGTGACATTTACAGAATAGATGAGGAGTGAAGGAAATCATGGTCACACTCTATACCTCGCCAAGTTGTACATCATGCCGTAAAGCAAAGGCTTGGTTAGAAGAGCACAATATTAGTTATAAAGAAAGAAATATTTTTTCTGAACCATTAACGTTAGAAGAGATTAAGGAAATTTTGCGAATGACTGAAGATGGTACAGACGAAATTATTTCGACGAGATCAAAAGTATATCAAAAGTTAGATGTCGATCTCGAATCTTTACCTTTAAAAGAGCTCTTTGAATTAATTCAAGAAAATCCAGGCTTATTGAGAAGACCGATTATTCTCGATGAGAAACGTTTACAAGTAGGTTACAATGAGGATGAAATTCGTCGTTTCTTACCGAGAAAAGTACGTACATTCCAATTACGACAAGCGCAAAAAATGGTTAACTAACAGGAAGAAAAAGCCGTAAACATTTTTTGTTTACGGTTTTTTCGCTTTTCTTATTTTAAATACCTTTTTGTACCAGATAGTTGAGTTTTTTAAAAAAATATGCAATGATTGATTAAATCGTCCATAAATAGTATATTAGTATTCATATAATGAATTAATATACTATTTAACAAACAATATAATGGGTAATATTCGTAAAGATATAGAAGAATATTACATCATAAGTACAGGTGAAGTTGGATTTGTCTCCCAGATCGTTTCATCTATAAAATTACTTCTTTTTAAAGAAGGGGGAGGTAAAAATGGAAATAGAAAGAATTAATGAAAATACGGTAAAGTTTTATATCTCCTATGTCGATATCGAAAGTCGTGGCTTTGAGAGGGAAGAGATTTGGTACAATCGTGAGCGTAGTGAACAGTTGTTCTGGCAAATGATGGATGAAGTGAATTACAAAGAAGATTTTCCGGTCGAAGGACCGTTATGGATTCAAGTCCAAGCGTTAGAAAAAGGCTTAGAAATTGTCGTAACGAAAGCACAGATTTCAAATGAACATGCGCTCGAAACCCTCGAAGACGTCGAAGATTTAATCGATTTAACGTTAACCGACCAAGCGAATAACGACTTGTTTAACGAATTAAATGAGTTAACGAAAGAAGAAGACGATACCGAGGAAGATATGGTTGTATCCTTTGTCACAAAGTTTGATCAATTCGATAACGTTATCGAACTAAGCCATTATTTCCAACAAACCTATGAAGATCGAATCGAAACACGATTATATCACTATAAAGATGCATACTTTTTATTTATCAAAATGAATGCAACTTTATATGAGTTGCAGGAAGATCTTTTAAGTCAAATTTTAGAGTTTAGTTCTGAAGCGGAGATTACAAAACATGTATTAGAAGAATACGGAAAAGTAATTATCGAAGAACAAGTTTTCAAAACAATACGTCACTATTTTACTTGACGTTTTTAAAAAACTAGTTAAAATAAATTAACAAGTAAGGGCGTCCGAAAAATCGGATGCCTTTTTTATACTACTTTTAAAATAAGGAGGTTATTACTTTTTAATGTTACAGGCAAAAAATGAAGCAGGAAAGTTTATTACTCCGTCACTATTGCCGAAAGAAAAGTTAGAAAAAATACGAAAAACACAATTTTATTGTCCGACTTGTAATGGACCTGTTATATTGCGAGCTGGTCCAAAAACAATTCCCCACTTTGCCCATCGAGCCCACGGTAATTGTCCAACACTTCATACGGGTGAATCCCATTATCATAAACAAGCAAAACTTCTCCTCTATAAATGGTTACATACTCAGTCTTTTAGAGAGATCTATCTAGAAAAATATATTCCTACAATTCAACAACGACCCGATATATTATTCAAAACAGAAAGAAGCCGTGTCGCTATTGAATTCCAGCAAGTAACGACATCGACAGAGGAGATTTCTAAAAGGAATTCAGGGTTTACAAAGGAAGGAATTTTTCCTCTTTGGATTTTAGGTGAATCGTTATTACAAACTTACGATTCATATAGAAAAACAATCTCCCTATCCTTTTTCCAACAACAATTTATTCAAAATTATCTCCCGCAAGGTCCAACACAATTAATTTATTTTTGCCCTTATAAAAAGCGTTTTACAATTATTTACGACCTTCTATTCACCAACCAACAACGAACCCTAGCAAAATGTAGAAAAATCCCACTCAAGCAAGCTACATTACGTTCCCTTTTTCCGCGATGCTTTTTCCCACGTAATACGCTATTATCCCTTTGGTATAAAGAGAAGAAGACATTCCGTACATCACCCCACCGAGTTCGAGGAAAAGAATTTCAATTTAGAAAATGGTTGTATAAAAATCACCTCCACGTGGAACAACTCCCAGCGATTATTCATCTACCAATACGACTTCAGTACATTATGGAGGTTCCCCTTTGGCATTGGCAAACGAAGCTAGTACTCAAGTTATTACATCCACTACCAAAAATAAGTCAAATAACACTTGCAGACTGTCTTTCATTGTTAGAAGGAATGGTTCATCCTAAGAGAAAGGAACAATTACCTCAATTAGTTGAAGAATATTTTCAATATTTAATAGAGCTCAAAATACTAAAGCAAATCGATAGAACAACTTGGCGAAAAGTCCGGCCTATTCGTTTTTTTACTTATATTGAGGAATCGCTACGAGCTGATCGCCTTTTGTTACATTATTTACGACAAAATAGTTATACTTATATGAAAAGTTAAAAAAGAAGTTGGAATGTTACCCAACTTTTAGTTTATAATATATAGAAGTGATATGAAGGAGGAATGAATAATGAGTCAGATGACGAAAGAATTACCGAAACGTGAAGATGTACCAGAACATTTAACGTGGGATTTGACAACGATTTTTTCTACAGATGAAGCGTGGGAAGAAGAGTACGAAAGCCTCCGTAAAGAGTTGCCTAAAATAAAACAATTCCAAAATACGTTACACGAAGGTGCTGATCGCCTTCTGGAACTTCTACAATTTCAAGATCAAGTTTCTGAACGTTTAGGAAAACTATATGTATACGCGCATATGCGTTATGATCAGGATACAACGAACAGCTTTTATCAAGGTTTAAACCAAAAAGCGGAAACCTTACTTGCCTTTGCTTCTAGTGAAATGAGTTTTATCGTACCGGAAATTTTACAAATCGAAGAAGAAAAAATTCGTTCCTTTATTGAAGAAAACGAAGCTTTAAAACTATATGAAAAAACATTAGATGAAATTATCCGTCAGCGGGAACATTTCTTAAGTGAACGTGAAGAAATGCTTTTATCGGAAGTATCTGAAGCATTACAAACGGCTTCAAATACTTTTGGTATGTTAAATAACGCAGATTTGAAATTCCCTGTGATCAAAGATGAACATGGAAACGAAATTGAATTAACTCACGGGCGTTATATTCAATTTTTAGAATCAAAAGACCGAAATGTACGGAAAAATGCCTTCAAAGCAATGTATGACACGTATCGAAAATTTAAAAATACGTTTTCAGCAACTCTTACTGGGGCAGTGAAGAAGAATAACTTTTATGCGAAAATTCGCCGTTATCATTCAGCGCGCCATGCTGCTTTAGACAGAAACAATATTCCTGAATCAGTATATGACCAGCTCGTTGAAGCAATTAACGAACGACTGTCCTTACTACATCGATATACCCGATTACGCAAAGAAGTATTAGAAGTAGATGATTTGCATATGTACGATTTATACGTACCGCTCGTTCAAGGGTTCGATATGAAGATAAGCTATGAAGAGGCTCAAGAATATGTCTTAAATAGTTTAAAACCATTAGGTGAAGACTATACAGAAATCATTCAAGAAGGCTTTAAGAATCGGTGGGTCGATGTCGTAGAAAACGTCGGTAAACGGAGCGGAGCATATTCCTCCGGCACATATGGTACGAATCCATTTATTTTAATGAACTGGCAAGATAACGTAAACAATTTATATACGTTAACTCATGAGTTTGGACATTCGGTGCATAGTTACTATACACGTAAACATCAACCATACCGTTATGGAAACTACTCGATTTTTGTTGCTGAAGTTGCTTCAACCTTAAATGAAGCATTACTGAGCGAATATTTATTAGATGAATTAGAAGATAAAAAAGAAAAACTCTATATTTTAAACCATTTCCTCGAAGGGTTTAGAGCAACAGTTTTCCGTCAGACGATGTTTGCTGAATTTGAACATAAAATTCATACGCTCGACCAAGAAGGTACACCACTAACGGTTGATAGTCTATCGGATATTTACTATGATTTAAACAAAAAGTATTTTGGTGAAGATATTGTAATCGATGAAGATATTGCTTTAGAATGGGCGCGAATTCCACATTTTTACTATAATTATTACGTTTATCAATATGCGACGGGTTATTCTGCCGCCACCTCTTTAGCAGCTCAAATTTTATCCGAAGGGAAGCCAGCAGTTGAACGGTATAAAAACTTCCTAAAAGCAGGTAGCAGTGATTATCCAATCGAAGTATTAAAGCAGGCCGGTGTCGATATGACGAAGAAAGACCCAATCCTCGATGCCCTCGATGTATTTGAAGAGAAGTTAGACGAATTTGAAAAATTAATTAAAAAATAACTCAAATAAAGCTGCTAGAAGAGTACCTAGTAGCTTTTATTATAAAAAGGGGTTGAGAAAATAGTGAAAGCTTACGTATATGAATTCGGTGACCATAAGTTAAAAGAGATGCCCGAACCATCTCCGAAGGCTAATGAAGTTGTCGTAGCTTTAAAGGTAGCAGGATTAAATCGACGAGATTTATATATCGCAAACCGTCTCGGACCGGACCATGAAGCTTTAATTCTAGGTTCAGATGGAGCAGGAGTCGTCGAAGCAATCGGGGACTCAGTAACGGAAGTAAAAGTAGGAGATGAAGTGATCATTAACCCATCATTACGTTGGTTTGAAAAAAGTGCCGCTCCACCGGAAGGCTTTGAAATATTAGGAATGCCTGATCACGGTACCTTTGCCGAAAAAATTGTAATTGATGAAGCGCAAGTTGAACCAAAACCGTCCTACTTATCTTGGGAAGAAGCAGGAGTGTTAGCCTTAGCCGCATTAACTGGATATCGAGCTGTCGTAACAAAAGCTAATGTAAAAAAAGGTGACACTGTATTTATTCCAGGTGCGGGAAGCGGTGTCGCCACATATATGATTCAGTTTGCCCATTCCCTTGGAGCAAAAGTAATTACAACTTCTCGCGATAAAAATAAACGAGAGGAAGCGAAAAAAATCGGTGCCAATCTCGCCCTCGATACAGCGAGTAATTGGGAAGAGGAATTAAAAGATGAAACCATCGATATCGTCATTGATAGTATTGGTGCGGCAACCTTCAACCGGTCTCTTAACGTCTTGAAACAAGGGGGAATGTTTGTCTTATTCGGTGCAACTGCGGGTGATGAAGTACAATTTAATTTACGTGAATTTTTCTATGGTCAATTTTCCCTTCTTGGTACGACGATGGGAAGTCGAGAAGAGTTGCGGGAAATGTTATCTTTTATTGAAAGGAATAAAATTAAACCAGTAGTTGGTCATACGTATCCTTTCGACGAAATTGATGAGGCCTTTAAATTACTCGAAGTAAACGATCAATTCGGTAAAATTGCTGTTAAAATTTAAGTAGGAAGAGGCTAGATAAAACAAACGGATGGACTGAATTTCTCTAGGGTGTAGGAATCCAGTCTATCCTTAATTTTATTTAGAAACTTTTCTTGGTATTATTTATTGGCACCATACTTTTTACAATTAAACACTTAACACAACTTGAACTTTCTTTTCTTATGTTTTTGAAAAATTTGCCAACACCTCTTTGAGATAGAAAGCTTTTATTGAAAGCGGACCTAACCTCTTCTAGACAGGGTAAGTTTTAAGAGTTTTGTTTATTGGCTTATCTAGCCGTAGTATCCACTGAGTAAGTTACGAAGGTTTTGCTTATTTACTTACTCAGTAGAAGGCTCTACTAGGTAAGTGTAAGCACATATTGCTACTAACATACTCAGTAGAGGTCTTCAGTGTGTAAGTTACGAAGGATTTGCTTATCCAGTTACTCAGTGGAAGGCTCCACTAGGTAAGTATAAGCCCATATTGCTACTAACTTACTCGGTAGAAGTCGCCACTGAGTAAGTTACAAAGCTTTTACATATTCACTTACTCAATAGAAGGTCCCAATAGGTAAGTGTAAACGATTATCATTGCTAACTTACTCAGTAGAAGCTTCTACTAGGTAAGTAAAATTATTTTTCGAAAAAACTTACCGAACTACACAAGACGGCACAAGCTTTAATGTAATTTTTTTAAATGCACCAACTGACATCAGTTGCGTAAAAAAGCACTTTTTCTAAAGTAGGCATAAAAAATAAAGAAACGGTGCTCATTCTAATTGAACACCGTCGTTTTACCGGTTAGATTTATGCCAGCTTACTTTTCTTATTGTTTTCCCTTCGCTTTAAACAAAATAGCGCCAACAACCCCAAAAATAATCGCTGCAGAAATCCCAGCACTCGTAATTTCAAAAATTCCAGTCATTACTCCAATTAAACCGTGCCGATCCGCTTCGATTAAGGCACCTTGCACAAGAGAGTTTCCGAAACTTGTAATCGGAACGGTTGCTCCTGCGCCAGCAAAATGAACGAGAGGCTCGTATAAATCTAACCCTCCTAAAATTGCTCCGATGACGACGAGGGTCGTTAAGGTGTGGGCAGGAGTTAACTTTAATACATCGAACATTAATTGACCAATGACACAGATAAGCCCTCCGACAACAAAAGCCCAGAAGAAAATCATGTAATTGTGCTACTCCTTTCAATTGCTACTGCATGCGCGATACACGGAATTGATTCATTTTGTTGTACGGTTAAAGGTGAATGAAGGGAGCCAGTTGCTACGACTAACATTTTATTATATTTTCCCTTTTTCAATTGTTCGAGAAAATAGCCATAGGTAGCGACAGCTGATGAAGCGGTTCCGCTTGCGCCCGCGTGTATTTTTTGGTCCTCAGCATAAATAGATAAACCACAATCGACAATCTGTCCTTCATCGAATTCGTAACCTTTCTCTTCTAATAAATCATAAGTTGCTGCTAGGCCGATTTCTCCAAGGTCGCCAGTTAAAATAATATCGTAATAATCCGTCGTTAATTGGAAATCTGTTAAATGTTGAATAGTCGTATCGACTGCGGCAGGGGCCATTGCACCACCCATATTAAAAGGATCAGTCATTCCCATATCCACTACTTTACCAATCGTTGCTTTTGTTACGATAGGACCATTACCAGTACGACTAACGACGGCACAACCAGCCCCAGTTACAGTCCATTGAGCTGTAGGGGGCTTTTGACCACCGTACTCACTAGGGTAACGAAATTGTCGTTCAGTTGCTGCATTATGACTAGCCGTTCCAGTTAAAACATGTTCTGCTCCTCCACTATTAATAATAAAAGCCGCAAGAGCAAGTCCTTCCATCGAAGTGGCACAAGCACTGAACAAACCGAAGTACGGTAATTCTAAGGTTTTGGCTGTAAAGGTCGTCGGTGTAATTTGATTAATTAAATCCCCACCGAAGAAAAAATTAATCTCATCTTCTGTGTAGCCACTTTTTTGAATCGCAATTTGACACGCCTCTTCAAATAGCATCCGTTGTGCTTTTTCGAAAGATTTTTCATTTAACCATATATCGTCGAAAATTTTATCGAAGTATGAGCGAATTTTTCCTCGTCCTTCAAACGGCCCTCCAACAACACCAGTTGAAAGAATGACAGGTTGCTGATTAAAAATCCATGAACTTTGCCCAATTTGCATTAAGGTCACCTACTTCTACATTCCGATAAATTTGCTAAATAATGTCTTTATAATTCCGATTACGAAGGATATAAATACACCATATACAATTACTGGTCCAGCTAGCTTTAACATATTCGTCCCAACACCTAAAATAAATCCTTCGGTACGATGTTCGATGGCAGAAGATATTACAGCGTTCGCAAAGCCTGTAACGGGAACGGCAGTACCCGCACCAGCAAATTGACCGAGGGGATCATATAGTCCAAATCCGGTTAAAAACATCGTTATAATAATTAACGTCGCAACTGTCGGATTTCCAGCGGTCTGTTCTGTAAAGTCAAAAAAATAAATATAAAACATCGTAATTGCTTGTCCGATTGTACAAATAATTCCTCCGACAAAAAACGCTTTTATACAGTTTTTTAAAATCGGTCGTTTGATTTCTTTCTCTTGTTGTAGTTGTTGATATCGCTTTGCTTCTTGTGATAATTGTTCTTTATCACTCATATAAATCCCTCACTTTTACGTTTGTTCCTTTGACAACTTTATAATTGCATCCAAACGTTTTTTTATTTCATCTTTTTTAACGTTATTATTTAAAATATCTTCTTCAAGTCGCTTAAGTTCGATAAAAATTTTATAATCTGTTGATAATGTAATTTCCATATCGGAAAAATTTTCCCGAATATCTCGATGCAGTCCCTTTTCTACATTTTCTAAAAAAAAGCGATCATGATGGTTTAAATCAACAGCTACAACTAGTATGCCGTCGTGATTGACAGCTCGGACACCTGCTACTTCTTCATAATGGCTTAAAAACTCCTTCGCCTGATCTGCAGGCTGTTGGTCTGTTACACCACGAACAGATAATTTCGTTAGCTCTAAATCATCTTTCGGCTCTGGTTGCCATGTGGCATCCTTATTCATACAACCGACAAGTAATAACGCAATAGAACAAGCTACAATTATAGTTCTCTTCACTTTATTCACCTAACTTTTTTTCGTTGTAAAAGTAAATATTGTCACTATATATAGTGCTGTTAGCTGTAAAAATTTATGCGATGAATAATAAACCTCTTTTTACCATGTGTCCGGAAGAGATGAGATTATTCTTTCATAAATAAGGACCTTTCATTATAATGAGGATAAACAGTAACTAAAAAAGCGGGGGAAAACTAGTGAAGACTTTTAAGTTAAAGGGACTACAAATTATGCCGGATGAAGAAGATGTTGTAGAACCGAAGGAAATTGTGTTACACGACGGTTTAGTTATCAATCGGGAAGATGATTTAGGTTGGTTAATCGAAGCATATATTGATCGGACTTACTGGGATTATTTCACACAATTAGAGCCATTAGATGAATTAATGATTCAAATAAAAATTACACGTGAAGAAAATGATCCAGCTTTTTTCGTCACGAAGATTGTGGGAATTAATGAAATAGGAAATGATAAAATGAACGTTCTATTTCAAGGGAAAATTGTCGACCATAGTAAACGTAGAATTGAAAAAATGTTAGAGATGATTATTGAGGAAGGGTATCAAGGTAGATCCTTATTAGAGAAGTTTAAGGAGTTAATTTAACGAGAAGGGGAGAATATTATATGAAAGTACAGAAGCACCCCGCTAATTTTTTTCACCATTTATCCCCAGCTCGTATGTTGTTATTATTTTATTTTATCGCCTTACTTGCCTCGACATTTATATTGTCCCTTCCCTTTGCTTATAAAACAGGGGAGTTGGAACCGTTTATCGATCGGTTATTTATGGCAGTAAGTGCATTAAGTGTAACAGGTTTATCGACTTTCTCTATTTCAGATACGTTTAGTTTTACTGGCTTAATTTTTTTGACGATTATTCTACATCTCGGATTGCTCGGGGTTATGTCGATTAGTACGATGATTTTAATTCTTTTTGGTCGAAGAATCGGTATTTCGGAACGACGGCTTATTATGCAAGACCAAAACTTGTATAATTACGGTGGAATGGTCCAACTTATTAAACAAATTGTGATTATCGTTTTTTCTGTTGAGTTAATCATGATTGTTGTTTTAGGTACGTATTTCTTGTCATATTTTACTACAGCAAAGGAGGCTTTTTTTCAAGCATACTTTCATACGATTAGCTCGTTATCGAACGGGGGTTTTGCCCTTGAAAACGATTCGTTAATACCATATGCTCATGATTATATACTCCAGTTAATGACGATGTTCTTAATTATCGTCGGAGCAATCGGTTTTCCAGTCTTAGTTGAGTTAAAGACATTTATTACAATGCCTAAAGTTAAAAGGAGAACTTTTCGTTTTAGTTTATATACGAAGCTAACGACGACTACTTTTTTTATGCTTTTAGTTGCTGGTGCCCTTTTATTATATCTCTTCGATATGGAACAATTTTTTAAAGGGAAAGCTTGGCATGAAGTATTGTTTTTAACGTTATTTCAATCGACAACAACGCGTAGTGCCGGGCTTTCGACGATGGACGTTAGTTTACTTAGCGATGCGAATCAGCTAGTAATGTCTATTTTAATGTTTATTGGGGCTTCTCCTAGCAGTGCAGGAGGAGGAATTCGTACAACAACCTTTGCTCTTGTAATTATTTTTATCATTACGTATGCTCGGGGAGGAAAGCGGGTTAAAGTATTTCATCGGGAAGTTTATGAAGATGATTTAATGAAAGCAGTGACAGTCACTTTACTAGCGACGATGATGTTTGTGTTCGGTGTCCTACTCGTTACATTTGTTGAGCCGTTTCCTTTACAGGCTGTTATTTTTGAAGTGGCTTCTGCCTTCGGTACAGTCGGCTTATCTCAAGGGATTACACCTTATTTAACAACCTTTAGTAAAATTATATTAATGATTTTTATGTTTATCGGCCGGATTGGTCTTGTTACCTTTTTATTAACCTTTCGTGATGAGACGACGCCGACGACGATTCGATATCCGAAGGAAAGAATTATGATCGGATAAAAGATTGGACAATTCGGTTACAATTATATTGTTTTACTTTATTATTTAGAGGAAAGTTGATATGATATGAATAACATAAATACATATTTATTTACTTTTTAAGAGAGGTGCCTATTATGTGGATTACAGTAATCGGAATTGTTTTACTTGGCCTACTAGTACTAAACTTAGGATATACAATTTTTGATCATGAATAAACAAGAAGGGTTAAACATCAATGAATCAAATGTTTAACCCTTTTTTGTTCGATTTATTTAACGTGTCAATTGCATTTCTGAGAAAGGATAAATAATTAATTCCGAGCGTCCGATAATATGTTTTCGCTCGATTAAACCTAACGCATTACGACTATCTTTACTATTCGCTCTATTATCCCCCATGACAAAATAATGGTCATCGGGTAAGGTAATGGGTCCAACATCGCCAGTATACTTTGCTTCCCTTTCCCCAACGAAGGTAGACGGTTGTTGAACCCCATCGACGTAAAGGATGTTATCGCGAATTTCGATCGTTTCATTAGGTAATCCGATAATGCGTTTTACGTAATTGCTTTCCGGCTTTTGGATAATGACGATATCACCACGGGCTGGTTCAGAAATTAAATAAATGAATTTATTAAAGACAACCCTTTCACCATCTTCCAATGTCGGTAACATACTCTCTCCTTTGACGACCGATGTTGCAAAGACGAAAGCTCGTAATAAAAGTGCTAAAACTAGTGCAATTAACGCGGCTTTTATCCACTCACTAATTACGTGAGAATCGTTATTTTGTTTAGCCAATTGAAACATCCTTTCAGAAATGAATTTGTACAAAAGATTATACTTCGAATTGAAATATTTTTAATTATATCATTACTTTAAGAATAAAAAAATGACCGATATCAAAAGAAAATAAACTTTCTATTTTGTTTATAAATTTAGGAGGATACAAGAATGGAAGTTGAGCAAGTAGGGGCAGAATGCGAACAAATCATATATACATTACGGAAAGAATTAATCGCATGTGGGCAAAAACATGGATTGAACCATGAAAAAACAATTAAGATAAGTAAGCAATTAGATAAAATGGTAACAATTTGTATTGAACGAAAATTAAAAAGCTCAATACCAAAAATAAATCGATGAAAAAGCTTTAACAATCGTGTTTCTTTTAAATTTAATTATTTTCTGTCAACTAGGTTCCCCTTTTTAACGTATAAAGTAAGGCTAAAAAGTTAATAGTGAATAAAAAGGGGATGTGAAAGGAAATGGAGTTTTTAACATTAAATAAGTGGGAACAATTACTGGAACAGGTCATATCTGTCCATGCACAACAGCTTGTTTTTTCTTTTATATTAATTTTTATTACGTTTATTGTGCTGCGACCGATTGTTACTTGGTTAGTTGTACGTCGTCATATCGTTTTTTTAACGTATATAATTGTTAGCTTGTTTTTAATTGTCTTTGTTTTAAGTTTACGCATGCAAAATGAAGAAACTGAATTAATCCTCCGTTTTATCGAAGGGATTAGTTTATTCGGCTTCAGTTTAGTTATTTTTTATAGTTTTCATTATATTAAACAAAAAATATCTTACCGTCTTCGTCGACGGCCACCGAATCGAATTTAGTAAAATCGTTTTGTCGGAGGCCAAGTTCTTTGTCCTAAAGATGAAGGAGTATAATAGGGGGAGCGTTTTTGCTCTCTTTTTTCTTTTGGCTCCTTCCAGTCGATATATTGGTAAATTATTTTTTTCGCCTGATTTAAACTCATTTTTGCTTTAGGGTTTCGATAGGAATCGTCTAAGTCACCTAAATGTTCTAGGGTCTCAAAGTCTTCCTTTGTAGGTGGTATGTGGAAGTAATAATCTCCCACTTTTATTAATAAAGTTGAGTATTGGTTACTATATTTAGGATTACGGATGAAATGTAGTCCAATTTTTTTTGCTCGGTTTTCATTGAGCAATTTTTTTATTGCTTGTTCTTTTATTTTATATAAATGTTGGGGTTTTAAAGCTGTTTTTGCATGACGATTTACAGTGAAAATCGCTTGAGCTAATAGATCAGTACTTGTCTGTTCCTTCAAGTTTGATCTCTCCTCATCTTTTATTTATGTGAACTTACTACAAATTTACTAAAATTATGTAACTATTATTATAATACATCATCCTAATAAATAAAGTAAACCTTCTCCGATATAAGGAAAATTCAAAACAATCAAATTAATCTGTTACCTAATGATGAAACAGTTTAAAATTAAGTCATGCTAAGTGTCACAAAATCATTAATATGATACACTAAAAGTGAAAGCGCTTTATTTGCGGAGCATATTTTAAGTTGTCATCATACAGGGGCAAAGAACATATAATAAAATGGATTATTTACGTTATCGATACTAATTAACTTGTCTAATTAAGTGTAAACATACGAAATTATATGACACATTTGTTAAAAATGACACAGTGTTGTTGGAAAAATTTTAAGAAGTTTAAATTTTTTCTGTGAAAATATGTTAAAATAACATATGTGAGTAATTGATGTGAAGCAAAAACGATTTTTTACAAACTGATTTTAATGTCAGAAGTAAAAAATTGCAAAGGAGACTATTCGATGAGTACGACAAGACAAGAAAAAACGTTGGCAGAAATTACAGTAGAAGAACTAATGATACCTTCAGAAAAAGTCGCACATGTACAGACTAACAATCCTTTAGAACATGCATTACTCGTATTGACCGGCTCGGGGTACTTCGCAGTCCCAGTATTAGATAATGAAAATAAGTTAGCCGGCTCGATTAGTAAAACAGTTATATTAGACCAAATTTTAGGTATTGAAGGATATGAAGTAGAGAAGCTATCGCATCTTCAAGTAGCAGATGTGATGGATAAAGATATCGCCCAAATTGAAAAAGATAAATTATTTATCGATGGTTTAAAAACATTGATCGATGCTCCCTTTGTTTGTGTTACCGATGGCGATGGTAAGTTTGCTGGAATTTTAACTCGCCGAGCAATTTTAAAAACAGTCCAACGCGAATATTATCAAAATCAATTCGGTCTATAATATAATCGGACTCATAATTTAGAAGAGTCGTTCAACTAGTTGATAGGAGATTAACGATGAGACGAGAGTTTGCAGTAATAGGATTAGGTAGATTTGGTGGAAGTATTTGTGAAGAATTAAGTCGTGAAGGTATGCGGGTATTAGCAATCGATATAAACGAACAACGAATTAATGAGTTTAAAAATATCGCATCTCACGCAGTTATTGCCGATGCAACGGATGAACAAGCATTGATCGCTTTAGGTATTAAAAATATCGATCATGTTATCGTAGCAATTGGCGACAATATTCAAGCAAGCATTTTAACGACTGTTATTTTATCTGAATTAGGAATTAAACAAATTACAGTAAAAGCACAAAACGATTACCATGAGAAGATTTTAAATAAAATCGGTGCAGATTTAGTCGTTCATCCTGAGCGGGATATGGGAAGACGAATTGCCCATAGCTTAATGTCAAGTAACATTGTCGATTATTTAGAACTGTCGGAAGAACATAGTATGGTTGAAGTAAAAGCTGGCCGAAAGATGATTGACAAAAATTTAATCGAATTAAATATTCGAGCGAACTATGGTTGTAATATTGTCGCTATTCGGCGAAAAGGAAATATGATTATTTCTCCCGATGCCAAAATGAACATTAAGGCAGAAGATATACTAGTCATTCTCGGTGCTGATGAAGATATTAACCGTCTAGAAAAGGATTTGATAATTGATTAATGTCTTTATTTTAAAGTAAGCAAGCTACTTGTGAATGATGTGCACCCTTTAAGTTAGAGATAATTTAAAGGGTGCATTTTTATATCGATCAATCAATAATTTTCGGTAAGAATCGATTATTAATTAGAATTGTTTTGCAACATCTATGTAGTAAATTAAATAAAAGAAAGCTATAAGATACTTAGAAGCTCGGCCTTCTATGTCAGCGCAAAAGGATTTACATTTCTAAGGAAAATAAAACGGAAGTGAGGAGCTTAATTTCCTCACTTCCGTTTATTTTAACAAGGTAACTTATTCTGAAGTGTGAAACGACTTGCTTATTACACTTCCATAATGATCGGCAAAATCATCGGCCTTCTTTTTGTTTTTTCATAAAGTAGTGGTGCGATTGTATCGATAATTTCATTTTTAATTTCAGCCCATTTCGTCGTACGACGCTCCATCATTTTGTTGAGCAGTTTTGCGACGATTTTCTCTGCTTCGTTTATTAAATCTTCAGATTCACGCATATAGACGAAACCGCGAGAAATGATGTCTGGACCTGAAGCAATTTTAAATTTATCCATATCGATACTTACAACGACGATAACTAAGCCTTCTTCGGATAAAATACGACGATCGCGTAGGACGATATTTCCTATATCGCCAATCCCGCTACCATCAACATAAACGGAACCCGAAGGTACTCTACCGGCTACACTTGCATGGTTTTTACCTAAGGCAAGTACGTCACCATTATCAAGTACAAATGTATTCTTTTCATCCATACCACAGTCGATTGCAAGCTTCGTATGTTGCTTCAGCATACGATACTCACCGTGTACTGGGACGAAATATTTCGGCTTCATTAGATGGATCATTAATTTCTGTTCTTCTTGGCTACCATGTCCTGATGTATGGATATTGCTTAACGGACCGTGGATTACCTCGGCTCCTGCACGCATGAGTAAGTTGATAATTCGACTTACACTGACGTTGTTACCAGGAATTGGCGAGGAAGAAAACACGACTGTATCTCCAGGTGTAATTTGAATTTGCCGGTGAGTTCCATTAGCCATTCGGGCGAGGGCAGACATCGGTTCCCCTTGTGAACCCGTACATAAAATGGTTACTTCATTCGCTGGCATTCGGTTAATTTGATGCACTTCGATAAACGTATCGTTCGGTGCAACGATGTAACCGAGCTCACGGCCGATTTCGATTGCCGCCTCCATACTGCGACCAACGACGGCAATTTTTCGTTTATATTTTACCGCAGCGTCGACTACTTGTTGTAATCGATAAATATTCGAAGCAAACGTAGCGAAAATCAAACGTTCATTTACACGACTAAAGATATCGTCTATATTTTCCTTTACGACTTGCTCCGACATCGTAAAGCCAGGAACTTCACTATTTGTACTGTCGGAAAGTAAACAGAGCACACCTTCTCTACCAATCTCAGCCATTTTAGCTAAGTTTGCGTGCTCGCCGACAGGAGTAAAGTCAAATTTAAAGTCTCCAGTTTGAACGATATTTCCTGGAGGAGTTTTAATAACGACACCGAAAGAGTCCGGAATACTATGGGTGACATGGAAAAAGCTTACGGAAGTTTTACGGAATTTAATCACACTATCTTCGTTAATAATGTTTAATTTGGCATTTCTTAATAAATTGTGTTCTTCGAGTTTATTTTTAATTAATCCAATTGCAAGCTTGCCAGCGTATATTGGCACGTTGATCTCACGTAATAAATAGGGAATACCACCGATATGATCTTCGTGACCATGGGTGATAATTAATCCTTTAACTTTATCTCTATTTTGCACTAAGTACGTAAAATCAGGAATGACATAGTCGATTCCTAACAATTCATCCTCAGGAAACTTAATCCCAGCATCGACGATAATAATCTCGTCCTGGAATTGTACACAGTACATATTTTTCCCGATTTCATCAAGACCACCTAGTGCAAAAACTGCTGTTTGATCGTTTTTTACAAATTTCATTTTATACGCTCTCTATTTTAAAGTCTTCAGATTTTTTCTCATACGCTAAATGGGCTTCACTTAATAATTGGATATACTCGATATTTAAATTTCTTGGTGCTAATTTTTGACGCACTTCCCGTTCAGATTCTGCTTCAACGTAAAGAGTTTTCGTACTTTCACGTGAAGGAGTATCAAACGTTTCTTGATATAATACTTTATAAATCATTGTATCTCTCCTAATTGTTACTTTTCCTTCCGTTAATTTTTCCTTCACACCTAAATTTTCCGTCCGTTCACTTCAGTGTCTCCGTTTAGTCGTTTCACACATAATCAATAACAGAACAAAAAAGCTTTTCCTTCGCTTGAAATAATCGTTCCGTAAAATATTTTCAGCTTAAAGAAAAGCAAAATATGAGATGCCGATCTATTTCAATCATTTATCATTATAATATGATTTCCCAATTTATGAAATGAATAACACCTTTTTTATGAAAAAATGTTTCGACAAGTATCTGAAAAAAAGAAGATAAACATAAGGTTTTGTAATAAAAAGACGAAAGAGGCTTGAAAAAATTATTCAAGCGCAACAGCATTCTCTGGTGCATGGAATGGATTTGCCTCATTAATATGATCATAAAACATAATTCCATTTAAGTGGTCGATTTCATGCTGAATGACAATAGCCGGATATCCTTTTAGTCGTAAATTCATTTCGTTTCCATCAAGGTCATAGGCCCGGACGCGTACACGATGATAACGTACGACATAGCCTTCAATTACTTCATCGACAGACAAACATCCCTCACCATTAACTAAGTATGCTTGTTCTACGGAATGGCTAATAATTTTTGGATTGACGAGTTGGTAGTCATGTAAAGTGCCATCATGTTCAAAATAAATAGAAATAAGTCGTTTATTTACACCGAGTTGTGGCGCGGCTAAACCAACACCACTGCGTAAATCATATTTTTCGGCAATTTCTTCATCTTGACTATTCTTTAAATAGTCGGTCATTTTTTGTAACAGATTTCTTTCCTCATCAGTAAGAGGAAAATTAACTTCTTTTGATTTTTTTCGTAGAGCTGGATGACCATCACGAACGATGTCTTTTGTTAACAACATGCTTACTTCGAACTCCTATCTAATTAATCGTATTATTTTCAAAAGATCGTTTCCTATACTATTAATAATCTTATCATACAATACGAAAATCGTTCATATAATATGCAAACGGAAAAAGTCGAATATATAGTAAAGCATTCGTACAAATAATAAAGGTGGTGGTCGGGATTCGCTATTCAATCCTGCTAATCTTATTATGCAGTTCTTTATTGCTATTTGGTTGTAGTGAACAAAGGCTAGAGAAGAAAATTGACAAGCAGTTAGATCGCGCCTTTGAAGTTGAGCAAGATTTTCTTATATATCAGGAAGAAATCTTATCCTTGGAGGAGAAAGATACGAAACTTTATGAAGAAATTCTTAAACTTGATCACAAAGCCGAGGAAGAACTTTCGGTTTTAGTGGATGAAGCAATTAGCTATATCCATGAACGACATGACTATTTGCAAAAAGAACGAAACGTAATGAAAGATTCCAAGGAGCAATTTATTAAAATTGAATCTTTAATCAAAAAAATGTCAAATGGAGAAAAACGTCAAACCGTTGAAGAACTTTTTGAAACAATGCAAGAACGTTACGATACGTATGACGGAATTTATGAAACATACGTAACTTCTCTTCAACAAACGGAAAAACTGTATGAACAAATGGAAAAAGGGCGGGACGGAGAACGGTTAATGGAAACGATTGAGGAAGTAAACGAAACTTACGAACGATTATTTGAACAAAATGAAAAATTCAATGAGTTAACCAAACAATATAACTATTTAAAAAAGGAATTTAAAGAGTCACTAAATTAAAAAGGTTATAGTTACATAAAAACGATTGTGTTTATCCAAAATAGATAGGCACAATCGTTTTTTTAATGTTGTTTTTATCGTTGTTTTAATGGGTATAAATTAAATAGGCGCTGGATTAGGAAGTTGTGTAATAGAACAGAATGAATTTAACGAACTGTACTAATACAGATTTGATTAACACTGATACAGATATGAATCCGAGCATATATATTAATGGGGTAGCTAACAATATAGGCTAAATATATTGACGTTTCGATGACAGTTGGTATACACTAGGAGTAAGTTCGGTTGTACCAATAAAAATGAGCTATAACTATATAACAGATTTGTTAAGTAGTTCTTTTGTCTATGATAAAAGGAAAGGGAGAGTGAAAAAGTTGAAACATATACTTGAAGAGATAGAAAATAAATTCGAAATGTTTCAAGTGTTGAATAAAGATGGGGAAATCGTCAATGAAGAGTATGTACCCGATTTATCTGACGATGAATTAAAAGAATTAATGCGCCGTATGGTGTATACCCGCGTTCTAGACCAACGTTCCATCGCCTTGAATCGTCAGGGGCGTCTAGGCTTCTATGCACCGACAGCTGGTCAGGAAGCGTCGCAAATTGCTAGTCACTTTGCGCTTGAAAAGGAAGACTATTTACTACCGGGTTACCGTGATGTCCCACAAATGATTTGGCACGGTTTACCATTATATCAAGCATTTTTATTCTCACGTGGTCATTATCACGGAAATGTGATGCCTGAAGGAGTAAACACATTACATCCACAAATTATTATCGGAGCTCAATACATTCAAGCGGTCGGAGTAGCCATGGGAATGAAATTACGTGGCAAAAAATCCGTCGCAGTAACTTATACCGGAGATGGTGGTACGTCAGAAGGTGACTTCTATGAAGGTATTAACTTCGCTGGCGTATACAATGTTCCGGCTATTTTCTTCGTACAAAATAATGGATTTGCAATTTCAGTTCCAAGAGAAATGCAAACAAAAGCAAAGACATTAGCACAAAAAGCTGTAGCCGCAGGAATTGAAGGAATTCAAGTTGACGGAATGGATCCATTAGCAGTTTATGCTGTTACGAAGCATGCTCGTGAACGTGCATTAAACGATGAAGGACCGATGTTAATTGAGACTATTACGTATCGTTACGGTCCTCATACGATGGCTGGGGATGACCCACGTCGCTACCGTACTGAGGATTTAGATAATGAATGGGAAAAGCGTGATCCGCTCATTCGCTTCCGTACGTATTTAACGAATAAGGGTCTCTGGACGCCAGAAGAGGAAGAAGAAGTAATTGAACAGGCAAAAGATGATATTCGTGAAGCGATTAAACAAGCAGATAATTATCCGAAACAGAAAGTTACAGAATTAATTGAGTTTATGTTTGAAGAGTTACCCGTGAATTTAAAAGAACAACTAGAAGAATACCGAAGAAAGGAGTCGAACTAATATGTCAAAACAAATGACGATGATCGAAGCAATTACCGATGCAATGCGTTTAGAATTAGCGCGAGATGAAAATGTACTTATTTTCGGTGAAGACGTCGGAAAAAACGGAGGAGTGTTCCGTGCAACAGACGGTTTACAAAAAGAATTCGGTGAGTCGAGAGTGTTCGATACTCCTTTAGCTGAATCGGCAATTGGGGGATTATCAATCGGATTAGCGTTACAAGGTTTTCGCCCCGTACCAGAAATTCAATTTTTTGGTTTTTTATTTGAGGTAATGGATTCAATCAGTGGTCAAATGTCAAGGATGCGTTATCGAAGCGGTGGACAAAACGCAGCACCAATTACTGTTCGGTCGCCGTTTGGTGGAGGGGTACAGACGCCAGAAATGCATGCGGATTCGCTAGAAGGGTTAATGGCGCAGACACCTGGCCTGAAAGTAGTTATACCTTCTACACCGTATGATGCAAAAGGTTTATTAATTTCCGCTATTCGCGATAATGATCCAGTAATTTTCTTAGAACATATGAAGTTATATCGTTCTTTCCGTGAAGAGGTACCGACAGAAGATTATACGATTGAAATCGGAAAAGCTGACGTTAAGCGTGAAGGTTCTGATGTTACTATTATTGCTTACGGTGCAATGGTTCATAGTAGTTTAAGAGCAGCGGAAGAATTAGAAAAGCAAAACGTTTCAGCTGAAGTAATCGACTTACGGACAGTATCACCAATTGACATTGAAACAATCCTTGAATCGGTGAAAAAGACGAACCGTGCAGTCGTTGTTCAGGAGGCACAGCGTCAAGCGGGAATAGCAGCAAATGTTGTTGCTGAAATTCAAGAGCGAGCAATTTTACATTTAGAGGCTCCAGTCCTACGCGTCACAGCGCCAGATACTGTTTATCCGTTTGCTGAAGTAGAAGATGAATGGATTCCAGATTACAAAGACATTATCGAAAAAGTAGAACAAGTGATTCATTTTTAACTAAGAGAGGAGTGAAGGACGTTGGCATACGTTTTTAAATTGCCGGATATCGGTGAAGGTATCCACGAAGGTGAAATTTTAAAATGGTTTGTCCAAGCCGGAGATGAGATAAAAGAAGATGATCCATTATGTGAAGTGCAAAATGATAAAGCAGTCGTAGAAATTCCATCTCCAGTAGAAGGTACAGTTTTAGAAATTCATGTAGAAGAAGGCGAAGTTGCAATCGTTGGAGATCCATTAATTAGTATAGATGCAGAAGGATATGAAAGTGACGACGCGACAGCTGAAACTGAAGAGGAAGAAGACGCACCAAAAGTAGAAACGGAAAAAGAAGTAGATACTTCTGAACCAGCGACTAAATCCGATGACAAAATCGTCATTGCAATGCCTTCAGTTCGTAAGTATGCCCGAGATCAAGGGGTAAATATTCGTGAAGTAACCGGAACGGGTAAAAATGGACGAATTTTACGAGAAGACATCGACCGTTTCCTCGCTGGAGAAGATAAAGTGGAAGATACAGTTCCAGAAGAGACGAAAGAAGATGTAAAAGAAGCACCAATCGTTGCTGGCACAGAAGCTTACCCAGAAACTCGCGAGAAGATCCGTGGTATTCGAAAAGTAATTTCTGAAGCGATGGTAAGATCGAAAACCCGTGCACCTCACGTAACATTAATGGATGAGGTAGACGTTACCGAGTTAGTAGCTCATCGCAATCGCTTTAAAGAAGTAGCAGCAGAGCAAGGCATTAAATTGACGTACTTACCGTATGTCGTAAAAGCATTAATCTCCGCTTCGAAAAAATATCCAATTTTAAATGCGGCGGTTGATGATGAGACAGAAGAGATTGTGTATAAGCATTATTACAACATCGGAATTGCAGCAGATACTGAACAAGGTTTACTCGTTCCGGTTGTAAAAGATGCAGATCGGATGTCGATTTTTGAAATTTCCGCAAAGATAAATGAGTTGGCAGATAAGGCACGTAATGGTAAACTAACAGCTGAGGAGATGAAAGGTGCTTCGAATACAATTACGAATATTGGATCAGCTGGTGGACAGTGGTTTACTCCGGTATTGAATTATCCGGAAGCGGTCATTTTAGGAATTGGTCGCATCGCTGAAAAACCAGTAGTTCGTAATGGCGAAGTAGTCGTTGCACCGGTGTTAGCACTATCCTTAAGCTTCGACCATCGAATTGTCGATGGAGCGACAGCACAGCTAGCACTAAATCAAATTAAACGTTTATTACATGATCCACAACTAATTATGATGGAGGCGTAGAGCATGGTAGTAGGAGACTTTCCAGTTGAAGTAGACACCCTAGTCGTTGGTGCAGGTCCAGGAGGTTATGTTGCGGCAATTCGCGCAGCCCAATTAGGACAAAAAGTTACTATTGTTGACAAAGATGCTTTAGGAGGTACGTGCTTAAACGTCGGTTGTATTCCTTCGAAAGCGTTAATCCAAGCAGGCCATTTAGCTAACCAAGCTAAAGGTAACGAAGAAATGGGAATTACTACAGAAAAGGTAAACATCGACTTTGAAAAAGTTCAAGCATGGAAAGACGGCATTGTCAATCGTCTTACATCAGGAGTTGAAAGCCTACTAAAAGGAAACAAAGTCGACATTGTTAAGGGAGAAGTATACTTCGTTGACCAAAACAGTGTTCGTATAATAGATGAAAATAATTCCCAAACATATAAGTTTAATAACTGTATTATTGCGACGGGGTCTACACCGATTGAGATTCCAAGTTTTCCATTCTCCGATCGTGTACTTGACTCAACAGGAGCATTAGCGTTAAAAGAATTACCTGAAAGCATCGTCGTAATCGGTGGAGGTTATATTGGAACTGAATTAGGTAGCGCCTATGCAAACCTTGGTACAAAAGTAACCATTATCGAAGGTGAAAAAGAAATTTTAAGTACTTTCGATAAATCGATGACTAACGTAGTAAAGCGTCGTCTAAAACAAAAGGACGTCGACATCGTCACTGATGCAATGGCTAAAGGAGTAGAGGAGTCCGATGACGGTGTTAAGGTTACGTATGAAGCTGGCGGAAAAGAAGAAACAATCCAAGCAGATTACGTCCTTGTAACAGTCGGTCGACGCCCAAACACTTCTGATATTGGTCTAGAACAAGCAGGTGTTGAAGTAGACGAGCGTGGCTTAGTCAAGATTGATAAGCAATGCCGTACAAGCGTACCGAACATTTATGCAATCGGTGATATCGTCGAAGGATTACCATTAGCACATAAAGCTTCCTACGAAGGAAAAGTTGCCGCTGAAGCGATTAGTGGCCATAAGTCCGAAATCGACTATATCGGTATGCCTTCGGTTGTATTTTCAGACCCTGAAATGGCATCCGTCGGTTATACAGAAAAAGAAGCAAAAGAAGCCGGAATCGATGTAAAAGTTGCAAAGTTCCCATTCGCAGCAAACGGCCGTGCGTTATCAATGAATGAGACAGATGGAGCATTGACGTTAGTTACACGTAAAGAAGATGGACTCGTCATCGGTGGTCAGATTGTTGGCGCCAATGCTAGCGATATGATTGCAGAAATTGGCTTAGCAATCGAAGCAGGAATGACCGCAGAAGACATCGCCTTAACAGTCCATGCTCACCCAACGTTAGGCGAAATTACAATGGAAGCAGCAGAGGTAGCATTAGGAACTCCAATTCATATTTTATAAAATATTAAATGACCTTTAATATAAAAGACGGGGCTTGGATATAGCCTAGAAAAAGTAACGGTGCTCAGTTTAACTGAGCACCGTTACTTTATTTTTATGCTTACTGAAGGATATAAGAAGAGTCCGCAGAGTATAGAAAAATTGTGTTACACCATACGTCATACTAGCTTGGCGAGTAATTTTTAAAAATACTTTAACTTTTTAGTATGGACAGTCTATGTATAAAAGCATTTCATCTTACTCATTGGAACGCTCTACTGAGTAAGTTTATAAGGAGAACGTGTTTAACTTACCCACTGGAACGCTCTACTGAGTAAGTTTATAAGGAGAACGTGTTTAACTTACCCACTGGAGCGTTCTACTAAGTAAGTTTATAAGAAAAACGTGTTTATCTTACCCACTGGAGCGTCCTACTGTGTAAGTCTATGAGAAAACGTGTTTATCTTACCCACTGGAGCGCTCTACTGAGTAATTTTATAAGGAAAACAGGCTTAACTTACTACTGGAGCACTCTATCGTGTAAGTTCACAAGAAAAGGTACTTTATCTTATATACGGAAAGTCTCTGAACGAAGTAAGTTAATGAAAAATAACACTGTGACTACCCGACTAGCTAATTTAATAAACAATATTATATCTTTTCAGTAGCGGGAAAATATTAGATAACTTTCCCCAACGTCGAGGATTGTTAGCGAATTTTTTCATACTTAAGAAAATAAAGATCAATTGACACTAATGACATTAAGTTTAAAGCAATATGTTACAAAAAGCTCCAAGTGAAATGGGACGGAACGTTTTTCGACAATATCGACTATAAGATTATCCTATTTATTTTTTTATTGAAAAAAAGAATTAATTTGTCCGAATTAATATGATATACTTTACTAAAAAGACAGCGCTTACAAAGTCCTGTTTCTTTTTAATAAAGGGGGTTATTTTATTGAAACGGATTTTTTACATCTTCTTTATATACACGATTGTTTTCGCTATCGTGTTAATTTTTGGGACAATGTTATTAGTAAAATTCATTAGTAATTTATCCCTACTTACATTCAGTTTACTAGGATTAGCGATCGGATTAACTTTAGTTTTAAGTTTCCTGTTAGCTCGCGTTGTAAAGGGACCGATTAATGAATTTACTTATGTGACAACACGTATTACAGAATCGTTAGACTTGTCAAATTATGCGTCCTATCGCTCTAACAATGAATTAGGGGCTTTATCTCATGGTATGAACAGGATGATCAAAGGACTAAAAAGAATTTTAGTAGATATTCGCGACACATCGGAACTATTTACACATGAATCGAAAAAGTTCGAAAAGCAGACGAGTTTATTAGCTGACACTAGTGCTGAGTTAGCAAAAAGTATCGAATCATTATCTAACGGAATTATTAATCAAGCTGATCGTGCAGAAAGCTCATCAAAAACTGTTGAAACAATGACACTTGTCATTCATGAAGTAAATGAATCTATTCATCGGATGGAAGATATAATTAAAACAGCTTCAGAGCGTATCATCTATGGACAAAATGCCGTTAATGAAGTGAATATGACAATCGAAAATAACGTGAAAAATACAAAAGAATTGGAAAGGACGATTACTTCTTTAACCGAAGAATCAACACAAGCGAATGATATTATTAAGTTAATCGGTGATATCGCCGATCAAACGAACTTATTAGCACTTAACGCTGCGATTGAAGCAGCTCGTTCTGGTGAACATGGTCATGGTTTTTCTATCGTTGCTGATGAAATTAGAAAGTTAGCAGAGGAGACGGCTCAATCCGTCGAGCAAGTTCAATCGATGTTAAATAATATTCAGGAACATGTGATTGAATCCATTAATCATTCAAAAGATATGACCCAACTTTCAAAAACACAAGAACAAATCGCAATCAATCTCGATGAGTCCTTCTATAACA
>Ga0209487_1000918_pt1 | contig 25773 bp, 15 predicted proteins | sample Poulit2012_FD_187524 | JGI IMG/M metagenome (GOLD analysis project Ga0209487, IMG submission 187524) | Agricultural soil microbial communities from Georgia to study Nitrogen management - Poultry litter 2012 (SPAdes) (version 2) | ecosystem: Environmental > Terrestrial > Soil > Agricultural land...
CGCGGCCGGGGCCGCGGCCCTGGCGCTGGTCCTGTCCGCCTGCGGCGGAGCCGACGACCTCGGGGGCGGGGGCGGCGGGGGCGGCAACGGTGGTGGGGACGACGACGGCGGTACCACCAGCGCTGCTGACTGCGCCGACTTCGAGGAGTACGGGAGCTTCGACGGCGAGACCGTCACCCTGTTCAGCTCGATCCGTGAGCAGGAGGCCGACCAGCTGCAGGACACCTTCGAGCAGTTCACCGAGTGCACCGGCATCACCGTGGAGCACAACGGCTCGGGTGAGTTCGAGCAGCAGGTCGTCGTCCAGGCCGAGGGCGGCAACGCCCCCGACCTCGCCGTCTTCCCCCAGCCGGGCCTGCTCGCCCGGATGGTCGCCGACGGCCACCTCGTCCCCGCGCCCGACACCGTCGAGGCCAACGTCGACGAGGGCTGGAGCGAGGACTGGAAGACCTACGGCACCGTGGACGGCGAGTTCTACGCCGCCCCGCTCATGGCGAGCGTGAAGTCCTTCGTCTGGTACTCCCCGAGCGCCTTCGAGGAGAACGGCTACGAGGTCCCCGAGACCTGGGACGACCTCATGGCCCTGACCGAGCAGATCGCCGCCGACCACGGCTCCGAGACGGTCAAGCCCTGGTGCGCCGGCATCGAGTCCGGCGGCGCCACCGGCTGGCCGGCCACGGACTGGATCGAGGACGTCGTCCTGCGCTCCGCCGGCGCCGACGCCTACGACCAGTGGATCAGCAACGAGCTGGCCTTCAACTCCCCGGAGATCGTCGAGGCCGTCGACATGGCCGGCGCCATCCTCAAGAACGACGACTACGTCAACGGCGGCATCGGCGACTCCCGCTCCATCGCCACCACCTCCTTCAACGACGGCGGCCTGCCGATCCTCGAAGGCGACTGCTTCCTGCACCGCCAGGCCTCCTTCTACGAGGCGCAGTGGCCCGAGGGCACCGACGTCAGCCCCGAGGGTGACGTCTTCGCCTTCTACCTGCCCGGCATGACCGCCGAGGAGAGCCCGCTGCTCGTCGCCGGTGAGTTCGTCGGTGCGTTCAACGACGAGGAGGCCACCCAGGCCGTCCAGGCGTTCATGTCCTCCGGCGAGTGGGCCAACACCCGCGTCGAGATCGGCGGCGTGACCTCGGCGAACACTGCGGTGGACCCGGCGCTCGCGTCCTCCGACGTGCTGCGCCTGGCCATCGAGCTGCTCCAGGACGAGAGCGCCGTCGCTCGCTTCGACGGCTCGGACCTCATGCCGTCCGAGGTCGGCGCCGGCTCCTTCTGGACCGGGATGGTCGACTGGATCAACGGCTCGGACACCCAGACGGTGCTCGACCAGATCGAGTCCTCCTGGCCGTGACCTGACACCAACAGACGGGGGTGCGGCGCATGACGCCGCGCCCCCGTCGGTGTCGTCACACGGAGCAATCGCATGGACTTCTTCCTGTACTCCAAGGTCGGCCAGATGGTGCTGGCCGTGCTCGCGCTGCTCGCCGTCGTCGGCCTTCTGCTGGGCGGTGCTCGCCTCGCGGACCGGTTCGCGGGGCGTTCGCGGACCTTCTGGATGATCCTCGCCTTCGGCGGGCCGGCGTTCGTCCTGCTCGGCGTCGGGCTCATCTACCCCGCGATCCGCACGATCATCATGTCCTTCATGGACCGCCGCTCGGAGCAGGCGGTCGGCCTGGCGAACTACGAGTGGGTCTTCACCGATCCCGCTTCGCTCCAGGGCTTCATCAACACCTTCTGGTGGGTCGTCCTCGTCCCACTCGTCTCGACCCTCGTCGGCCTCGTCTACGCGATCCTCGTGGACAACTCCCGCTTCGAGAAGGTCGCCAAGTCGCTGCTGTTCATGCCGATGGCGATCTCCTTCGTCGGGGCGGGCATCATCTGGAAGTTCGTCTACGAGTACCGCGGCGCCGCGCAGGAGCAGATCGGCCTGCTCAACGCCATCATCGTGGGCCTGGGATTCGAGCCGCTGCGCTTCCTGCAGGACTCCCCGTGGAACACCTTCTTCCTCATCGTCGTGATGATCTGGATCCAGGCCGGTTTCGCGATGGTGCTGCTGTCCGCGGCGATCAAGGCGATCCCCAGTGACATCGTCGAGGCGGCGCGCCTGGACGGCGTGAGCGCCTGGCAGATGTTCCGCCAGATCACGGTGCCGAGCGTGCGGCCCACGCTCGTCGTCGTCCTCACCACGATCATCATCGCCACGCTGAAGATCTTCGACATCCCGCGGACGATGACCGGTGCCCGCTTCGACACCCAGGTGCTGGCCAACCTCATGTACGACCAGTCCTTCACCTTCGGCAACAACGGCATCGGCTCGGCACTGGCCGTGATGATCTTCGTGCTGGTCATCCCCGTCGTCGTCTTCAACGTCCGCCAGATGATGCGCAACCGGGAGGTGCGTGGAGCATGAGCGTGGCACCCGCCAACCCGGCGATCACCGAGAAGGGCAGCTCACGGAGCCTGCCCGATCCGATGCGGCCCAAGCGGCGCTCGGCGGCGAGCACCGCCAAGGGCATGCTCACCTCCCGGCTCGGCTCGGCCGCCGCCATCGTCATCGCGGTGCTGTGGACCGTCCCGACGATCGGCCTGTTCATCGGCTCCATCCGGCCGGAGTCCGAGATCCGCACCTCGGGCTGGTGGACCTTCTTCACCGATCCCTCGTTCACCCTCGACAACTACCGCGAGGTCCTCTTCGGCAGGGCGTCCTCGGGCCAGCTGTCGAACTTCTTCCTCAACTCGGTGGTCATCACCGTCCCCGGCACGCTCATCCCGCTCGTCTTCGCCACCATGGCCGCCTACGCCTTCTCCGTGCTGAGGTGGCGCGGGCGGGACACGGTGTTCATCGTCGTCTTCGCCCTGCAGATCGTGCCGCTGCAGATGTCCCTCATCCCGCTGCTGCGGATCTTCTCCGGCTCCGCCGCTGCCGAGGCCTTCCCCTACCTCGCGGTGTGGGTGGCCCACGCTGCCTTCGCCATGCCGCTGGCGACCTTCCTCCTGCACAACTTCATGTCCGAGATCCCGCGTGAGCTCATCGAGGCCGCTCGGGTGGACGGCGCCGGCCACACCACGGTCTTCCTGCGGGTCATGCTGCCGCTGCTGGTGCCGGCGATCGCGGCCTTCGCGATCTTCCAGTTCCTGTGGGTGTGGAACGATCTGCTCGTGGGACTGACCTTCACGGGGGGCAACAACGCCGTCCAGCCGCTGACGGCACGGCTCGCCGAGATGGCCGGTTCGCGCGGGCAGGACTGGCACCTGCTCACCGCGGGGGCGTTCGTGTCGATCATCCTGCCGCTCATCGTGTTCCTCGCCCTGCAGAAGTACTTCGTCCGCGGCCTGCTGGCCGGCTCGGTCAAGGGCTGACGGTGGGGCGGCGCCGCGGCCCCGCCCCACCGCCACCGCATGTGACTCTGACGAGCGCCGGCGCCGTCTCGCCGGCGCTCGTCAGCGTCGCATGCCGTCGTCGCCCCGGCAGGTAGCGTGAGCTCCCATCCGCTGCAAGGAGGACGACGACGATGGCCTGGCTCGGGAGCGCGTCCCACGCGCGCTGGCTCGACGGCGAAGCACGGGCGCTCCTGGAGTTCGCCCGGGGCTCCGTGGTGCCGGAGGGCTTCGGCTACCTCGACGCCGACGGGCAGGTCGACCGCGGGAAGCCGGTGGAGCTGTGGCTCACCTGCCGCATGACGCACTGCTTCTCACTGGGGTCGCTGCTCGGCATCCCGGGTACGGCGCCGCTGGCGGACCACGGCCTGCGAGCACTGCGCACGCATCTGCGCGACGTCGAGCACGGCGGCTGGTTCTCCGCCGTCGGGCCGGACGGGCCGGTGAACGACGCGAAGGAGGCATACGCGCACGCCTTCGTCGTCCTCGCGGCCTCCTCGGCGACGGCGGCGGGACAGCCGGGAGCGCCCGAGCTGCTCGCCGAGGCGCTCCGGACGAGCGAGGACCGGTTCTGGCGGGAGGACGAGGGGGCGGTGCTGGAGTCCTGGGACCGGGCCTTCACCACCTCCGAGGCCTACCGGGGCGTCAACGCCAACATGCACACGGTCGAGGCCTACCTCGCCGCTGCGGACGTCACCGGTGAGGACGTGTGGCTCGACCGCGCGCGGCTCATCACGCGCCGCGTGCTCGACGAGTACGCCCGCGACTACGGCTGGCGCATCCCCGAGCACTTCACCGCAGGCTGGGAGCCGCTGCCCGACTACAACGACGACGACCGTGCCCACCAGTTCCGCCCCTTCGGCGCGACGGTGGGCCACTCGCTGGAGTGGGCCCGCCTGGCCCTGCACCTGCGCGAGGCACTCGTGGTGCGCGGTCGGCCGGCCGAGGGATGGCTGCTGGAGGCGGCGCGGGAGCTGTTCGACCGGGCGGTCGGGGACGGCTGGGCCGTCGACGGCGCGGACGGCTTCGTCTACACGGTGGACTTCGCCGGTGCCCCGGTGGTGCACGAGCGGATGCACTGGGTGGCGTGCGAGGCGATCGCCGCGGCGGCGGCGCTGGAGTCCGCCACCGGTGAGGTGCGGTACGCGCAGTGGTACCAGCGGGTGTGGGACTACGCCGCGGTGCACCTCCTCGAGCGCCCCGGCGCCTGGCGGCACGAGCTCGACGCCGCGAACGCCCCGAGCGCGCGCACGTGGCCCGGCAAGCCCGACGTGTACCACGCCCTCCAGGCCACGCTGGTCCCGCGCCTGCCCCTGGCCCCGGCGCTCGCCCCCGCCCTGGCCCGCGGCCTCCTCGACGTCCGCCACCCGCTCCCCTGAGACGGTCCCCACCTCCCCCCGCCGAGCGCTGAGACGGTTCCCCCACCTCCTTCCCGCCGAGCGCTGAGTTGTTCCGCGCCGAGCCGTCGCAAGTCGACGGTCCTTGCGGTCAGCGGGGCTCCGTCACCAGCAACAGCTTGCCGAAGACGTCTCCGGAGTCGAGCAGCTCGTGCGCGCGCTCGGCCTCGGTGATCGCCAGCCGGTCGTGGATCACCGGCCGCACCCGGCCGTCCTTGAGCATGGGCCACACGTGCTCGCGGACCTCCGCGACGATCGCCGCCTTCTCCTCCACCGGCCGGCTGCGCAGCGTGGTGCCGTGGACGCTGGCGCGCTTGGCCATGAGGGAGAGCAGGTCGATCTCCGCCCGCCGGCCGCGCTGCGTCCCGATGACCACGAGCCGGCCGCCCGTGGCGAGCATGGCCAGGTTGTCCTTGAGGCCGCCGGCCCCGAGCACGTCGAGGACGACGTCGACGCCACGGCCCCCGGTCGCCTCCGCGACGGCGGCCGGGACGTCACCGCGGTAGTCGATGGCGAGGTCCGCGCCGAGGTCCCGGCAGCGCGCGCCGCGTTCGGACCCGCGCGCCGTGGTCAGCACCCGCGCGCCCAGGGCGCGGCCCAGCTGCACCGCCGCCGAGCCGACGCCGCCCGAGCCGCCGTGCACGAGGACCGTCTCGCCCGCCTGCAGCCGCGCCACCCCCACGAGGTTGGACCATGCCGTGCACAGCACCTCCGGCAGGGCGGCGGCGTCGGTGAGGTCCATCGACCCCGGCACGGGGAGCAGCTGCCCCGCCGCCACTGCAACCCGCTCGGCGTACCCGCCACCGGCGAGCAGTGCGCAGGCCCGGTCGCCCACCTGCCAGCCGGTGACGCCGTCGCCCAGCTCCAGCACGGTGCCGGACACCTCCAGCCCGATGACGTCGCTCGCGCCGGGCGGCGGCGGGTACTTGCCGGCCCGCTGCAGCAGGTCCGCCCGGTTGACGCCGGCAGCGACGACGTCGAGGACCACCTCACCCGGCCCCGGGGACGGGTCGGGGACCTCGGTCAGCTCCAGCCGCGAGGACTCGGACACGGTGATGGCACGCATCCCTCATGCCTACCGCATCGGTCGCACCCACGCTGCGTAGACTGGTCGCGCCGTGGCGCCGGCGAGGCACCGCGGCAGGGAGGGCTGACAGAGCGGCCGAATGTGACGGTCTTGAAAACCGTTGTGGGGCAACCCACCAAGGGTTCGAATCCCTTGCCCTCCGCCGACAGCCTCAGTGGCCCGTGGTCGAGAAGTGCTGGTAGTCCTTGGGCCTGGTCCAGCTCCCGCCCCAGCTCCAGCCGCGGGCGGCGAAGGCCCGCACCACTTCGTCCCCGGCGTGGATCATCCCGGGCACGTCCCGGGACCGGTCGGCGTACGGGGCACCGCCCGGGGGGAGCACGGTCGAGCCGGAGACGTACGGGTTGACCAGCGGGTTGACGTCGATCGCCCGGCCGTAGGAGTGCTCGGAGAAGGACGACCCGCCGGTGATCGCCCGGCAGTTGAAGGCGCTGGTGTTGTTCGCCGCCATGCTCGCGTCGTCGTCGGCGCCGTACTCGGCGACCGGGACCATCCGGTGGATCGGGAAACGCGCCTCGTAGAGGTCCTGGAGGACGTCGGCGACGTCGTCGGCGAGGGAGGCGTGGACGACGAGACGCCCGGTGCGCACGTTCCCTCCGTTGTCCCAGTGGGAGGCGACCACGGTGCGCAGGGACGAGGGGCCCACCGGGCACCCGGGGCGCCACGAGGTCCCGATGTCGGCGTCCGTCACCGCGACGACGGAGGACCGGTACTCCGGGAGGGGACGCCGAACGCCGAGTGTGTCGCGGCGGTCCCCGTTCCAGTCACCGACGAGGACCTCGTCGTCCGCGCGGCCGTAGAAGAGAGTGAGGTCGGCGGGCCCGGACGCCAGGGAGTTGTTGACGAAGTACCGCGCGCCGCGGCGCACCGCGAGCGTGTCGTCCCCGTCGCCGTCCCAGTCCCCGACGAGCACCTCGTCCTCGGCGCGGCCGTAGGTGACCACCCGGTCGGCGTCCCCGCCGCGCAGGGTGTTCGTCACGTGGTAGGTCTTCCCGCGGCGCACCGCGAAGGTGTCGGTGCCGTTGCCGTCCCAGTCCCCGACCAGCACGTCGTCCTCGGTGCGGCCGTAGGTGACCACGCGGTCGGCGTCCCCGCCGCGCAGGGTGTTCGTCACGTGGTAGGTCTTCCCGCGGCGCACCGCGAGGGTGTCGTCCCCGTCGCCGTCCCAGTCGCCGACGAGGACGACGTCGCCCGGGCGGCCGTACACGATGACGTCCGCGTCCCCGCCCCGCGGCCGGTTCGACACGTGGAAGACGTTGCCTCGCCGGAGCATGACGGTGTCGGTGCCGTCACCGTCCCAGTCCCCGACGAGGACCTCGTCGGTCATCCGGCCGTACATGAACGTCCGGTCGGCGGTCGCGTCCCACGAGTCGTTGAGGAAGAAGCCCGAGTCGCTCGGAGCGGCAGCGGCCCCGGCGAGTGGTGCGAGGGCGAGCAGCGCCGCCGTGGCCCCGGCCACGAGGGCGGTCGACCTGAGCGCGGTGCGACCCATCGCCGACCCCTTCCTCAGAGGACCTCGCCCGTGACGGCGTCGACGAGCACGTCGGTGCTCGCGCCGTCGGTGGTGCGCAGCTCGATGTCCCACACGACCGCGCCGTGCTCGTCGGTGAGGTCGAGCTCCTCGACGCTCGCGGCGAACTCGGAGACGGCGGTGGTCGCCGCCTCCGCGGCCGAGATGGCCAGCTCGTCGAGCCGTCGCCGGTCCTCGTCGTCCAGCGGCTCGCTCTCGCCCTCCCGCACGACGGCGTTCCCGTCGAGCGAGACGTAGACCTCCACCGCCTCGTCCTCGACGGCGACGGTCACCTGCCACAGCTCCTCACCGCCGTCGTCGCTGCGGTCGATCTCGATCGCCTGCCCGCCGAGCTCCTCGGCGGCGACGCTCAGGGCGTTGGCGGCACCGTCCTCACCCGGCACCGGCTCGGGAGACTCCTCCTCGCCGGGCGTGAGCTCCGGGTTGTCGGGCTCGAGGTCGGTGACGACCTCCTCGGCGGTCGTGTTCGCGTCGTCGGGCGCGTCCTCGGCACTCGTGCAGCCGACGACGAGGCCGGCGGTCAGGGCCAGCGTCGCGGTCACGCGGATCGGGTGCCTCACGCTCCCATGCCTACCAGCGCCCCCGGCCGGCTGCACCCGGGGGAGTCAGCGGCGGCGGTCCCCGTTCAGCCAGGAGCGCAGGGCGAAGTAGATGATGGCGGCGACGACGAGCACGACGACGATCCGCACGAGGAACCAGACCGCGCTGAACAGGGCGCTCACCAGCCACCATGCGAGCACCACGGCGGCGATGACGACGAGGATGGTCAGCAGGTCGTTGCGGCGCATGCGAGCCAGTCTGGCACGCGCGGTTGTCGCAGGTGGGGCGGAAGGCCCGGTGCGCCGCCGCCCGCCCGGGCGATGATGGGGGCGTGCAGGACGCGCCCGGACAGGAGCTCGTACGGAAGTCCGCCGCGGTGCTGCGCCTCGGCTCGCTGCTGCTGTCCGCGGGGGCCGGCTCCTACCGCGTCAAGGACTCGATGCGCCGGGCGGCGCGGTCGCTGGGGCTGCACGAGCACCGGGCGCAGGTGACGCTCACCGAGATCACCACCACCACCCACGACGGCGAGCGGGTGCGCACGGAGGTCATCGAGCAGCGTCGCGTCGGGGTGAATGCCGACCGGATCGACGCGATCGCCGAGACGGTGGACGGGCTCCGTCCGGGCACGCCGGTGGCGGCGCTCGAGCAGGAGCTGGACCGGGTGGAGCAGGCCCCGGTCCGCTACCCGACGCCGGTGGTGGTGCTCGCCGTCGCGCTCGCGTGCGCGGCCTTCGCCTTCCTCAACGACGGCGGACCCGTCGTGTGCGGGGCTGTGTTCGCGGCGGCCGCACTGGGCCAGGCGGTGCGGCGCCGGCTGCAGTGGGCACGGCTGAACACCTTCGCGGTCACCGCGCTCGCCGCGGCGCTGTCCAGCTCCGCCTACGTGGCCGTCGTCCTGGGTCTGGAGCGGCTCGGGTACGCCCACCCCTCCCACGAGGCCGGACTCGTCTCCGCCGTGCTCTACCTGGTGCCCGGCTTCCCGCTGGTCACCGCCGTCCTCGACCTCGTCCGCCTCGACCTGTCCGCCGGCCTGACCCGGCTCGCCTACGTCACGATGACGCTGCTCTCGGCGGGGATGAGCGTGTGGGCGGTGTCCTGGGCCGCAGGACTGGACCTCGACGGGCTGGCGACGCCGGAGGTGTCCGGACCGCTCCTCCTCGCCCTGCGGGTGGTGGCCAGCGCCGTCGCGGCTGCGGGCTTCGCAGTGCTGTTCAACTCCTCGCCGCGCGCTGCTGCCGTCGCCGCGCTGGTGGGCGGGGTGGCCAACCCGGCGCGGCTCGCCCTCGTCGAGGCCGGTGTCGCCCCGCAGGCCGCCTCGTTGCTCGCCGCGTGCGTCGTCGGGCTGCTGGCGGCACTGGCCGCGACCCGGGGCAGGTCCTCCCGGGTCACGCTCTCCGTGCCGGCCGTCGTCATCATGGTGCCGGGGGTGGTGGTCTACCGGTCGCTCGTGCACGTCAACGAGGGCGAGGTGGCCGCCGCGCTGGGCGTCGGCGTCGAGGCCACGTTCGTCATCATGGGTCTCGGCGTTGGGCTGGCACTGGCGCGGATGCTCACCGACCGGCACTGGGCTTTCGACCGGTGACGACGACGGCGTGGTGGTCCTGCGCACAGTGGCTTTGGCCGCCCGCGCCGGAACCGGTAACCTGGGGCCGCATCACCTTGGAGACGTCGCATAGTCTGGTCTAGTGCGCGGCCCTGCTAAGGCCGTGACGGGGCAACCCGTCCGTGGGTTCAAATCCCACCGTCTCCGCTTGTCGAGCGGGCCCGGTCCGTCCACGCGGACGGACCGGGCCCGTCGTCGTCTCCCTGGTTGCGCACATCGCCCAGGAGCGATTCGCTGGCTCTCTCGGACACGTCGTCGTCGCCGGAAGGTTGAGGTGCCCAACGCCGATCGGATCGCGCAGGTCTGGGGGACCAGGACGCCGTACGGGCCTGGCGAAACCTGGCCGGTACGGGTAGACACCCACCTCGCGGAGGGCGTCGCCCCGGACGACGTCGACCGCTGGGTGCAGAGCGCCTCGATCCTCCACTCCAACGGCGACGGCCTGGACATTGCCGTCAAGGACGGTCGCATCGTCGGCGTGCGCGGTCGCGCGCAGGATCGGGTGAACCACGGCCGCCTCGGGCCCAAGGACCTCTTCGGCTGGCAGGCGAACAACTCACCGGACCGGCTCACCCGCCCGCTCGTGCGCAAGCGGGGCCGGCTGGTCGAGACGTCGTGGGACGAGGCGATGGACCTCGTCGTCGGCCGGACGAAGGAGCTGCTGGAGGAGCAGGGACCCAGCGCGGTCGGCTTCTACACCACCGGCCAGCTGTTCCTCGAGGAGTACTACACGCTCGGGCTCATCGCTCACGGCGGCATCGGGACGAACCACGTGGACGGCAACACCCGCCTGTGCACGGCCACCGCGGCCGCAGCACTCAAGGAGTCCTTCGCCTGCGACGGGCAGCCCGGCTCCTACACCGAGATCGACCACGCCGACGTCATCGCCCTCTTCGGCCACAACATGGCCGAGACGCAGACCGTGCTGTGGACGAGGGTGTTGGACCGGCTCGCGGGCCCGAACCCGCCGCAGATCGTGTGCGTCGACCCGCGCCCCACCCCGGTGGCCCGTGCCGCCACGATCCACCTCGCACCCCGGCCGGGGACCTACGTCGCCCTGATGAACGGACTGCTGCACGAGATCATCGCCAACGACTGGGTGGACCACGACTACGTCGCCGCGCACGCCGTCGGGTTCGAGGAGCTCGCCGAGCGCGTGAAGGACTACCCGCCCGAGGTGGCCGCCCGCATCTGCGACGTCCCCGCGGAGCAGATCCGCGAGGCGGCACGGATCCTGGGCACGGCACAGCGGCTGCTCTCCACGGTGCTCCAGGGCTTCTACCAGTCCCACCAGGCCACGGCGGCCGCGGTGCAGGTCAACAACGTCCACATCGTCCGCGGGATGCTCGGCAGGCCGGGCTGCGGTGTGCTCCAGATGAACGGGCAGCCCACGGCCGAGAACACCCGCGAGGCCGGCGCCGACGGCGATCTGCCCGGCTTCCGCAACTGGTCCAACGACGAGCACGTCGCGGACCTGGCGCGGGTGTGGAACGTGGAGCCGATGGACATCCCGCACTACAGCCCACCCACCCACGTCATGCAGATGATCCGGTACGCCGAGGAGGGCTCGATCCGGATGCTGTGGGTCCAGGCTACGAACCCGGCGGTGTCGCTGCCGGAGCTCGCCCGGATCCGCTCGATCCTCAGCCAGAAGCGCCTGTTCCTCGTCGTGCAGGACATCTTCCTGTCCGAGACCGCCCAGCTGGCCGACGTCGTCCTCCCTGCCGCCACCTGGGGGGAGAAGACCGGGACCTTCACCAACGCCGACCGCACCGTCCACCTCTCCGAGAAGGCTGTCGACCCGCCGGGTGAGGCGCGCGCGGACCTCGACATCTTCATCGACTTCGCCCATCGGATGGGCCTCAAGGACAAGGACGGCGCACCGCTGGTGAAGTGGAGCGACGCCGAGGGTGCCTTCGAGGGCTGGAAGGAGTGCAGCCGGGGACGACCGTGCGACTACACGGGCATGACGTACGAGAAGCTGCGTGGCGGCAGCGGGATCCAGTGGCCGTGCAACGAGGAGAACCCCGACGGGACGGAGCGCATCTACACCGACGGCCGGTTCTGGGCGGCACCCGACTACTGCGAGAGCTACGGGCGGGACATGGTGACCGGCGCGGCCCCTCGAACCGACCGAGTACACGGCGCTCAACCCCAGCGGCAAGGCCGTCATCAAGGCGGCCGAGTACATCTCCCCGCACGAGCAGCCCAGCGAGGACTTCCCGCTGGCACTCATCACCGGGCGCACCGTCTACCACTTCCACACCCGCACGAAGACGGGACGGGCCCCGGAGCTGCAGGCCGCCGCACCCGAGGTGTGGGTGGAGGTGTCCGACGCCGACGCCGACGGGCTCGGGCTGGCGGAGGGCGACGTCGCCGAGGTCACCACGCCCCGCGGCAGCGTCGAGGCCAGGGTGAGGGTGAGCGAGATCCGCAGCGGCGTGCTCTTCCTGCCCTTCCACTACGGCTACTGGGACACCGGCTCCGGCCACGAACCGGACGGGCACGGGCGGGCCGCCAACGAGCTGACCATCACCGAGTGGGACCCGGCGTCCAAGCAGCCCATCTTCAAGACCGCGGCGGCCCGGATCCGCAAGGTGCGCGACGGCGACGGCACTCCCTCCGCCGCACCGACCACCACGGCGTCCGCGCCCGTCGCCGCGTCGGTACCGGCCACGGTCGGTAGTGCCGGCGCCATGGCCGAGGAGGACCTGAGCGCAGGAGGAGCGCGATGAAGATCGGACTGGCTCTCAGGGAGCTGCACCGCTCGGAGAACCACCTCGCCCACGAGCTCTTCCAGGTCTCCGAGCGTCACCGCGTGGACCACGAGATCTACCACGTCGCGCGCGACCTGGCGGCGTGGTCGCAGCGGCACGTCCGCGAGATCGCCGAGATCGCCGAGCGGTACGACGAGAAGCTCGACCCCGAGCCCGAGGGCGAGTTCGGCGTCATGGAGAAGCTGCGCGACAAGGGCAGCGAGCTCGTCGGGCGGGCGAGGACACCGGGGCTGCTGCTCCTGCGTGACCTGCGGGAGCTCTACATGAAGGCCGCGGGTGTGTCCGTCGACTGGGAGCTGCTCGCCCAGGCCGCCCAGGGCATCAAGCACACCGACCTCCTGGAACTCGCGCAGCGCTGCCACCCGGACACCCTCCGGCAGATGCGCTGGGCGAACGCGCAGCTCAAGGTCCAGGCGACCCAGGTGCTCGTCAGCTGAGCGAGGTGGCGCGGGTCGGCCTGGCGAAGCCGGCGGCCGGATCGGCGGGAGCGTCGCGGACGAGCTTGGGTCCGTCGTCCGGGAGGCCGGGATCCGCAAGCAGCTGTAGACCACCCCTCTCGGTGAGAGCAGGCCGGAGTCGGCGTGCCCGAGGTTCGAGGCCACGCTCCGCCGGAATTTTGGTGGGGGAAGCAACTATTGACCGGCGCGTGGTGCTTCGCTAGCGTGTCCAGCGACGGGATGTGTGCGCTAACAGACGCCGTCCCGTCAGTGGTCAGCTAGCAAGGGAGCTCCTCATGATCCGTAGACACGCCTCGGCCCGCCGCGGGAGAGGGAGCGGACGCTCCCGAACCGCGCGAGCGGGTATCGCCCTCACCGCGACGGTGAGCCTCGCGGCAGCGCTCGCCGCGCCCACCGCGTCGGCGCAGGTGGACGCCCCCGAGTGGGACCCTGCGCCGTCGTACACCTCGACGGACCAGGGCGACGGCACCTACACCGTCCCGCTGTTCAACGCAGACGTCCCGGACATCAGCGTCGCCCGCGTCCCCGCCGCCGAGAGCGGCGAGGGGCGCGACGTCTACTACATGATCAGCACAACCATGCACCTGAGTCCGGGCGCCCCGGTGATGAAGTCCTACGACCTCGTCAACTGGGAGATCGTCACCTACGTCTTCGACCGTGGCAGCATCAACGACTCCTTCTCGCTGCGCAACGGGCAGAACTCCTACGGGCAGGGACAGTGGGCCTCCTCGCTGAGGTACCACGACGGCCGGTTCTACGTCTTCTTCAACACCAACAACCTCGGCGGTGCGTACATCTTCAGCACCGACGACGTCGAGAACGGCACCTGGGAGCGCACGGCGCTCGGCCGGGCTCTGCACGACGGTTCCCTGTTCTTCGACGAGGCGAACGGCGGCACGCCGTACGTCTTCTACGGGAGCGGCACGGTCAACGCCGTCCAGCTGAGCGAGGACCTCACCGAGATCGTCGCCGAGTACCCCAACATCGTGCGGCCGGCCGACTACCCCGGCCAGCCCTTCGTCGGTGGTCTGTTCGAGGGGACACAGGTCTTCGAGATCGACGGGCAGTACTACCTCGTCCTCATCACCTGGCCACCCGGCCAGGGCCGGCAGGTGGTCCTCTTCCGCGCCGAGGAGCTGCTCGGTCGCCACCAGACCGAGGACGGCTCCAACCCCTACATCGCGCGCAGCGGGCTGAACTCCAACGGCTTCGCCCAGGGCAGCCTGGTGCCGATCACCGGACCGGACGGCGAGGACGTCTGGCACGGCATGTTCTTCCGCGACACGTTCCCGATCGGCCGGATCCCCGCGCTCATCCCGGCGACGTGGTCCGACGGCTGGCCGGTCTTCGGCAACGACGGTGTGGTGCCGGTGAACGGCGCCTTCCCGCGGCCCATCGAGCTCAGCGGGGCAGAGCACCGCCTGGAGCGGCAGAAGAGCATCGTGGCCTCGGACGACTTCGCCAACGACGCACCCCACCGTCCCTGGATGGACGAGGAGTGGGAGATCCCCGCCGCTCCGGACATCGACGAGTCGCTCCTGGACGTCGAGCTCCTGGTCAACGGCGGCTTCGAGGACGGCACGGCGGGGTGGCAGGCCAACGGGACCGCCCAGCTGCAGGCGAGCGAGGACGCCCACTCCGGTGACCGGGCCCTGCTCGTCACCGGCCGCACCGGCACCGCGTCCGGGCCGATCCAGGACGTCACCGCCAAGGTCCAGCCCGGGATCACCTACGACGTGTCCGCCATGATCCGCTACGACAACCCCGACAGCCCGGCCACCAAGCAGTTCTTCATCACCACCCACAACGGCGGCAGCTCCTACACCAACCGCGCCACGGCCACGGCCCAGCGCGGGGAGTGGACGCGCATCCAGGGCAGCTTCACCGTGCCGTCGGGCCAGCCACCCGCCACGATGCGGCTGTTCGTCGAGACACCCTGGGTGAACGACGACACCGTCCAGGCCGACCCGGACGCGCACGTCATGGACTTCCTGCTCGACGACGTCTCCCTCGTCGGCCGGCCGACCACCACCGAGCACCCCCACCCGGACGAGATCGCCTTCAACGGCTCGCGTCTGGACGAGGTGTGGCAGTGGAACCACGCCCCCGACAACCGCTACTGGTCCCTCACCGACCGGGACGGGTGGCTGCGACTGACCACGGGCAAGGCGGTCACCGGCGACTACGTGTTCACCAAGCTGGGCGACCGGCCCGAGCTCACCTACTTCGAGGAGGCACGCAACACGCTCTCCCAGCGCACCTTCGGGCCCCGCGCCTCGGCCGAGACGGCACTGGACTTCTCGGGCATGCGGGACGGCGACACCGCCGGCCTCGCCGTCTACAACCGCGGCTTCTCGTACATTGCGGTGCGCCGAGAGGCCGGGGAGACGGCCCTCGGCATCGTCAACCGGGTCCAGCCCTTCCCCGTCGCCGTCGACCAGGAGGCCACCGAGGCCTTCCTGCCCGGCAGCACCGTGGACCTCGGCGATGCCACCGAGGTGCACCTCAAGGCCGACGCCGACTTCGCCTCACCGACCGGACAGCTGTGGACGACGTTCTACTACAGCCTCGACGGCGAGACCTGGGAGCAGCTCGGCGGGCGCGTCGGCCCGCAGACCCTGGACGGCAGCCTCGCGCACTTCATGGGTCACCGCTTCGGGCTGTTCAACTACGCCACGGAGGAGGCCGGAGGGCACGTCGACTTCGACCACTTCCTCCTCAGCGACACCCTGACCGCCGAGGGCAGGGCGCTGGACACCACGCCCCTCGACGCCGCGATCGCACACGCGCACACCCTCGACGCCGCCGACTACCCGGCCGACGCGTGGGAGGCCATGAGCACGGCCCTCACCACGGCCGAGGAGGCCCGCGAGGCCGGCTTCTCCACGCAGAACCAGATCGACGCGCCGGAACGCGCGCTCAGCCTGGAGCTGGCCCGGCTCGGGGTCATCGCCGAGCAGCAGCCAGCCCTCGACGTGACGGTCGGCGCGGACACCCGGTGCGTGGTGGGCAGGCTCGTCGTGGCCGTCCGCGTCCACAACGGTGAGGACGTTCCGGTGACGGTCGAGGCGGACTCCGGCTTCGGCTCCCGGACCTTCGCCGATCTGGCGCCCGGACGAGGGGCGGCGCACGCCTTCAGCACCCGCCAGGTGCAGCTGCCCGCGGGCGAGGTCGACCTGACCGTCACGCCCGACGGTGAACCGCCGGTCCAGGTGAGCGTGCCGTACGCCTCGTCCTCCTGTGCCGCCTAGGACGCCGCCCGGCGCCCTCCCACAGCGGCCGGCGCCGTGAGCTGCCACGGAAGCGTTCACGGCGCCGGCGTCCAGGGCCCTGCCCCCCGATGGGCCCATGACCAGCACCACACACCCAAGGAGGACAGTTCGTGACACAAGTACGACGACGGCACGACCGACGCGCAGCGGTGTCGCTTGTGGCCATCGGCGCGCTCCTGTCCGCGGGACTGGCGGTAGCGACATCGCCGGTCCACGCGGACGAGCCGCCGACCGAGGAGCTCATCGTCAACGGTGGGTTCGAGGACGGCCTGACCGGCTGGTTCCCCAACAACGGCAACGCCACGGACGGCGCGACGCTCACCATCACCGACGACGCCTACAGCGGCTCGAGCGCCGTCGCGGCCACCGAGCGGAAGACCACCGGCTCCGGGCCGATGCAGGACCTCAGCGGCAAGCTCCAGGCCGGTTCGACGTACACGGTCCGCGCGCGGATCAAGTACGACAACCCCGACAGCCCGGCGACCAAGCAGTTCTTCGCCACCATGCACTACGGCGGCGGCAACTACACGAACGTCGGTGACGTCGTCGCCACCCGCGGCCAGTGGGGCTACATCAACAGCACCTTCACCATCCCGGCGAACCAGAGCGTCACCACGGCGCGCCTCTTCCTCGAGACGCCGTGGACGGCCAATCCGGGCGACGACCCGGACCTGCACCTCATGGACTTCGTCGTCGACGACGTCTCACTCGTCGGAGCACCGCCCCCGCCGCCGCCGTCGCGGACGGTCGAGGTGGTCGGCAAGCTCCCCGGAGAGCACAACCCGCTCATCGGCCACAAGTTCGGCGCCGACGGCTTCGGCCTGGTGCACGACGGCCGGGTGTACATGTACATGACCAACGACACCCAGGGCTACGCCCCCGACCCGGAGACCGGCGTCTCGCCGCAGATCAACTACGGCGACATCAACCAGATCACCGTCATCTCCACCACCGACATGGTCAACTGGGTGGACCACGGCGAGATCCAGGTGGCCGGCCCGAACGGCGTCGCGCCGTTCACCGCCAACTCCTGGGCACCGGGCGCCGTCACGCACGAGGTCGACGGCGTGGAGAAGACCTTCCTCTACTACGCCAACGGCGGCGGCTCCAGCAACGTCATCACCGGTGAGAGCCCGCTCGGGCCGTGGACCAGCGAACGGACGAGCACGCTGATCAACGCCTCGACCCCGGGCACCGAGGACGTCGCGTGGCGCTTCGACCCGGCTCCCTTCATCGACGACGACGGCGAGCCCTACCTGTACTTCGGCGGCGGCCCGGCGGCGACGTCGATGCCTCCGGAGGAGCGCTTCAACAACCCGAAGAACCTGCGCGGCATCCGCCTCAGCGACGACCTCGTCGACACCGAGGGCTCCGCCTTCGTCGTCGACGCGCCGGTCGCCTTCGAGGCGGCGCACGTCTTCAAGCGGGGCGACCTGTACTACCTCACCTACTCCTCTCACTTCGGAGGCGCGGACTTCGGTGGCAACCAGCCTCGCGTCCCCGGCTACCCGGGCGGTGGGCAGATCGGCTACATGATCTCCGACGACCCGACGGTGTGGGACAAGGACACCTACGCCGGTGTGATCTTCCCGAACCAGTCGGAGTTCTTCGGGGCCGGGACCGGTGGCAACAACCACCAGTCGGTCTTCGAGTACGAGGGCAAGTACTACTTCACCTACCACGCCCCGACCCTCAACAAGCGCATCAACGGCAACCAGACGCAGGGCTACCGCAGCCCGCACATCCAGGAGCTGACCTTCAACGAGGACGGCACCGCCGTCCAGGTGGTCGGCACCTACGCCGGCGCCGAGCAGGTCCGGGACTTCGACCCGTACCGCGCCTTCGAGGCCGAGACGCTGGGCTGGAGCAAGGGCATCACGACCGCTCCGGTCGACCGTCCGTCCGTCGAGTTCGGCGCCGACGTGCCGAACCTCGCCGTCACCGACGTGGACAACGGTGACTGGACCGCGCTGTCCTCGGTCGCCTTCGGTGAGGCCGGTGCCGCGTCGGTCACGGCGCACGTCCGGCCGCTGCAGGAGGGCGCGCGGATCCAGGTGCGCACGGGCAGCGAGACCGGCCCGGTGATCGGGACGGTCGACGTCGACGGCGCGGTGGGGGAGTGGACCGAGGTGACGGCCGAGCTCACCGGTGCCACGGGGACGCACGACGTCTTCTTCACCTTCTCCGGGCCCACCGGGGACCTCCTGGAGCTGGACAGCTGGGAGTTCACCGAGGCCTCCGGCGAGCCCACGCTGGACGTGACCGTCACGGCCGACACCCGCTGCGTGGTCGGCCGGGTCGTCCTCGCGGTCCGCGCCACGAACGGCGAGGAGCAGCCGGTGACGGTCGAGGCCGACACCGCCTACGGCTCCAAGGTCTTCACCGACCTGGCGCCGGGCAGGGGTGCGTCACAGGCCTTCACCACCCGGCAGGCCTCCCTGCCGGCCGGTGAGGTGGACGTGACCCTCACGGCGGACGGGGTGACGGTCCCGGCGACCGTCTCCTACGCCGCCCGCTCCTGCGGCTGACGAACGACGGTGGTCCGGCCCCCGGGCGGGGGCCGGACCACCGTGTCTTCCTGCGCTCCCGCGACCTGCGCGTCACCCGGGAGCCCGGTTCTGACGGTGGACAGGTGTTGTTCACCGCGGGGTCACCCACCCGTCACAGCGAGTTCGTCCTCGCCGTGAAGCATGCCGTCCGGCGGGCAGCACCAGCCCGTCTGCTCACGACGAAAGGACGTCATGCTTCGCCGACTTGGCAGATCACCCGGCCGTGCGCTGGTCGCGGCCGGAGCCGCTGCAGCGGTGACCCTGGGGGCAGCGCTCCCGGCCGCTGCTGTGCTCCCCATGCGTTACGACATCGAGCCCGGCTCCGACGTGCTCATCAGCGAGGTCGCCAACGGTGGCGCCGGTGCCACCTCGCAGGCCAACCGCGACTCGACGAAGAACTTCATCGAGATCACCAACTACGGCGCCGCGCCGGTGGACATCTCCGGGTGGAAGATCTTCCGCTGCGGACAGACCGGCGGCGGGTACGGGCCGCAGGCCGTGGTCGACGAGGGCACGGTGCTCCAGCCCGGTGACCAGTACACGACGGCGCGGGACACCTCCGGCTACGACGTCGACTCCTTCTACGGCACCAGCCTGCACACCTTCGGCTTCGGTGCCTTCCTCGAGGACGCCTCCGGCCAGCGGGTGGATGCCATCGGCTTCTACCACGAGGACATCGCCACCGACTGCGACGTCGACGGCCAGTGGCTGCAGCGCGGCCTGCAGCACCGCCTCGACGAGTCCCACCAGCGCGTCTCGAACACCGGTGACATCGAGCGCGACTGGGTGATCGCCCCGCGGACCGTGGACACCCCGAACGTCACCGCCCACGACGTGCCCCGCGTCGACAACGGGCTGCGCTTCTCGGAGTTCAACAACGGTGCGGCCGGGCACAGCTGGGACCAGTACGTCGAGATCACGAACTACGGCACCGAGCCGGTCGACGTCGCCGACTACCAGCTCTTCCGCTGTGGCGAGAACGGCACCCAGTACCTGCAGATCGGCGCGCTGCCCGAGCACGTGATCGAGCCGGGCGGCAGCTTCCTCGCCGCGCGTGAGGGCGGCGCCTACGCCGAGCAGGCCGACGCCACCTACGGCACCGCCATGCACTGGCGCGACTTCGGCGTCATGCTGCTGACCGGCGAGGACGAGATCGTCGACCGCGTCGGCGTCTACGACAACCGCAACAGTCCCTGCAGCGACGGGCGGCCGATCGACGAGAAGCTCAACCACTTCGACTCGACCACCTACCAGCGCGTCTCCGACACCGGGGACAACCTCACCGACTTCATCGTCACCACCACCCGCACGCCCGGTACCGAGGACGCCGCCACCGAGTACGCCCCGGCGCCGACCTTCACCGGCTTCCAGGACGTGCGGATCAGCGAGGTCGCGCCCGCCGGCCCGGCCGGCGGCGACGACGAGTTCTTCGAGCTCGGCAACTACGGCGACCAGCCCGTGGACCTGTCCGGGTGGAGCGCCTACCGCTGCTACGGCACCGGCCAGCCCGGAGTCGGCGCCAACGTCCAGATCGCCGACCTCGGCGTCACCCTCCAGCCGGGGGAGACCTTCCTCGGCGTGGCCCAGGGTGCGCCCGCCGCGCTGCGCGAGATCGCCGACGGGACCTACGCCACCGGCCTGAACCAGACCGACGGCTACGGCATGTACATCACCGACGCCGAGGGCAGGCTCGTGGACGCCTTCGCCGCCTACGACGTCAACGTCAACCAGTACACCCCCTGCCGCCTCGGCGAGGAGGCCCGCGACTGGACGAAGAACGACCTGGGCGAGAGCTACACCCGCGCCCAGTTCCTCGGCGACAACGAGCTCGACTTCGTCGTCACCGCCGAGCGCACCCCCGGGGAGCTGGTCGACGCCGAGTACGTCGACCCGACCGAGCCGCAGCCCGGCGAGCTCGACCCGGTGAGCGTCGAGACGAACCACGTGCCCGGCACCCCGTCCGTGGCCCAGGGAGATGACGGTACGGTCACGGTCACCACGACGGACGAGGGCGGCACGAGCCTGGAGCTCAGCGCCCGGGCCGCCGACCTGCGCGACGCCTCGGACGTCGTCGTCCGCGCCGGTGTGAGCGCGGACGCCGTGCCCGCCACGCTGGAGATCGACGGCGAGGAGGTCGTGGAGGGGTCCGAGGAGGTCGCCGCCACGGCCGGGGGCTTCCCCTTCCAGCGCTTCGAGATCCCCGCGGACGGCGAGTTGGAGCTGGTGTGGAGCGGCACCGCCGAGCCGCGCAACGAGCTGCAGCTGCTCGTGTGGGACGACGGCGCCTGGCAGCCGGCCGACGCCGCGGTCCCGTCCGCGGACGGTGACCTCACCCTGGTGGGCGAGGTCCCGTCGTCGGCGATCGTCGACGGCGTCGCCCACGTCCTGGTGATCGACGGTCCCCGCACGAGCGGCGGACTGCTCGACGAGGTCGGTGTGCAGGACAACGCCTTCGCCGACCCGGGCAGCTACGACGTGGCGATCAACCACATGACCGACACCCAGTTCCTCTCCGAGGGCTTCCGCGACGTCTTCCGGCAGATGGCCACCTGGGTGGTCGCCAACGCCGACGCCCGCAAGATCGGCTACAACTCGCTGACCGGCGACATCATCGAGAACTGGATGAACGGCAACCACTCCGAGGAGCGGGCCGACCGGGAGTTCCAGGCGGCCCACGACATCGTGAGCCTCATCAACGACGCCGGCGTCCCCAACGGCGTGCTCCCCGGCAACCACGACAACATGTGGGGGCACAACAACGCCAAGTACAACGAGTACTTCCCGGTGAGCATGTTCGAGGACAAGGCCTGGTACGGGGAGCCGTGGGCGCCCGGGGACAACTCCGCGCACACCGACTACTTCTCCGTCGGCGGCACCGACTTCCTCGTCATCAGTCTGCAGTACCGTCCCTCGGACGAGCAGATGGAGTGGGCGGCGCAGCAGGCCCAGGCGCACCCCGACCACAGCGTCATCCTCGCCGCGCACTCCTACCTGCACACCAGCGGCGAGCGCGACGACATCGACCGGCGTTACACGGCGACCGGGCAGGACGTGTGGGAGACGGTCGTCGCCCCGAACGACAACGTCTTCCTCGTGCTCGGTGGCCACTACCACGGCGTCTCGACCATGTACGCCGACTCCGTGACGGGTGAGCAGACCGACGCGACGGAGGTCGCCGAGGGCGTCGTCGCGGTGAGCAACGTCGGTGAGTCCGGTCGGACGGTCGTGGAGATGCTCGCCGACTACCAGGGCTACCGCTCGACGCTGGAGGAGGACCCGACCGTCACCCGCGCGGACATGCTCGACCGCGACACCGGGTTCCAGCGGTTGCTCCAGCTCGACCTGGACGCCGGGCTGATGGCGGTCAACGCCTACTCCCCGACCCTCGACACCTTCGAGGCCTGGCGGTACGACGAGCCGGCCTTCCGCGGGGAGAACGCACGCTACGACGCGACGGACGAGGAGTTCGTCGTGGACGTCGAGCTCGTGCGCTCCACGACGCTGAGCCCGGCCGGCTGGGCGGTGAGCGGGCCCTCGACCGAGCTGGTCACGGCCGCTACGGCGCCCGGTGATGCGGTGGAGGTCCCGCTCGTGGCCACCGGTGTCGACCAGCTCTGGTACGCGCAGGTGACCGATGCCGACGGCAACGTCGTCACGTCGTCGCCCGCCGTCCTGCCGGCGGAGGGTGAGGAGCCCGCCGACCCGGGTACGGACCCGACCGAGCCGGGCACCGACCCGACAGACCCGGGGACCGACCCGACAGCCCCGGGGACCGACCCGACCGAGCCGGGCGCCGACCCGGCCGAGCCGGGCACCGACCCGACCGACCCGGGCGCCGAGCCCGGGGACCCGGCCGACGGGGCGGGCGCCGGCGGTGCTGACCGCGCAGACGGTGACGACCGCTCCGACGGCGCGGGACTTGACGGGCGGGGCAGCCCGCTGCCCGCGACCGGCGCCGCCGTCCTCGGCATCGTCGTCCTCGCGCTGGCCCTCGTGGCGGCGGGAGTCGTGGTCCAGCGGCGCCAGGCGGCGCGCGCCTGACCGACCGGACACGGCGCCCCGGACGTCATCGCGACGTCCGGGGCGCCGGGCCGGGTGGCGGAACTCACGTCACCCACAGCCCCGCTGAGATTTCCCCGGCCGCCGTCGTGCGGGTATGCTCGACGTCGGCCCTCACCGGGGCCGTGCGCCCGTAGCTCAATGGATAGAGCATCTGACTACGGATCAGAAGGTTGGGGGTTCGAGTCCCTCCGGGCGCGCAGGACGAAGGCCCGGAACCGTCACGGTTCCGGGCCTCTCTCGTATCTGCCGGAGGCCCGCGGATATTCGAGCGCTGACGTCAGTCCTGCCGACTCCGGCTGCCGTGGCGGTCGAGCTGGGCGAGGAAGGACTCGGCGGCGGCGAGCTTGGCAGCCAGCTTCTCGCGGCGGGTGGCGGCGGCCGCGCGGATGGCCGCCAGCTGCTCGGCGAGATCCTCGCCGCGCGACGCCGTCGGGCCGGCCTCCAGCTCGGCGATGACGTCGAGCACCTCGCGCATCTCCTCGAGCGTGTACTCCAGCGGCTTCATCTTCTTGATGAGCTCGAGCCGGGCGACGTCGTCGTCGGTGTAGAGACGGAAGCCGCCCTCCGTCCGGCTCGACGGGCTGACGAGGTCGACCTCGCCGTAGTAGCGGATGGTGCGCTGGGACAGGCCGGTGCGCTCGGCGACCTCGCCGATCTGCATGTGCTCGGCCATGGCGTCCTCTCCTCGTGGGGAATGCCTGACTCTACCGAGCGCGCCGCCGGGCGAGTCGGCGAGCAAGGTCACATTCCCTCGACTCTTCCGTTACGGTAAGGTTGCTCGCGGAGTGCGCAGGAGCCGCAAGGGACCGAGGTCCCACAGGTCTTCCGGTGCTCCAGGCTCGATGGTGCGCCGCCCTGTTCGTCTGACCACTGGGCGTCCGTCGCCTTTTCGAGTTACGGGAGAGTCTGTGTCCTCACCCTTTGCCGGCCTGCGCCGGAACGGCCGCAGCCCGATGGAGCGCCGCAAGGCGCGCACCGAGGACGTCACCTCGGTCATCGGTGCCCTGCGCGATCCCCGCAAGCTCCGCACCGAGGTGCTGGCCGGCCTCGTCGTGGCGCTGGCCCTCATCCCGGAGGCGATCTCCTTCTCCATCATCGCCGGGGTCGACCCGCGGGTGGGGCTGTTCGCATCCTTCACCATGGCGGTGTCCATCGCCTTCCTCGGCGGGCGCCCCGCGATGATCTCGGCGGCCACGGGCGCGATCGCGCTGGTCATCGCCCCGGTCATGCGCGAGTACGGCATGGACTACCTCATCGCCACCGTGATCCTGGCCGGCCTCATCCAGGTGCTCTTCGGGGTGCTCGGCGTCGCCCGGCTCATGCGCTTCATCCCGCGCAGCGTCATGGTCGGCTTCGTCAACGCGCTGGCCATCCTCATCTTCCTGGCCCAGCTGCCCTACCTCACCGACGTGCCGGTGGCGGTGTACCTCATGGTCGCCGTCGGCATCGGGATCATGGTCTGGCTGCCGCGGCTCACGACGGCGGTGCCCGCGCCGCTCGTGGCGATCGTCGTGCTCACCACGGTCACCCTGGCCTTCGCGCTCAACGTCCCCAACGTGGGCGACGAGGGCGAGCTGCCCGACTCCCTGCCCTCGCTGTTCCTGCCGGATGTCCCGCTCAACGTGGAGACCCTGCAGATCATCGGTCCCTTCGCCGTCGCCATGGCGCTGGTGGGGCTCATGGAGTCCCTCATGACCGCCAAGCTCGTCGACGACGTCACCGACACCCACTCCGACAAGACCCGCGAGGCCTGGGGCCAGGGCGTCGCCAACGTCATCACCGGCTTCTTCGGTGGCATGGGCGGTTGCGCGATGATCGGCCAGACGATGATCAACGTCAAGGAGTCCCGCGCCCGCACGCGGATCTCCACCTTCCTCGCCGGCCTGTTCCTCCTCATCCTCGTGGTGGGCTTCGGCGACATCATCGGCCAGATCCCGATGGCCGCCCTCGTCGCGGTGATGGTCATGGTCTCGGTCGGCACCTTCGACTGGCACTCGATCCAGCCCTCCACGCTGCGCCGCATGCCGAAGAGCGAGACCACCGTCATGCTCACGACGGTCGTCATCACCGTGGCCACCAGCAACCTCGCCTACGGCGTCATCGCCGGCGTCCTCGTCGCCGCGGTCATGTTCGTCAACCGGGTCGCCCACTTCACCCAGGTCGTCGAGGTCGCCCAGCCGGACGAGGACACCCGCGTCTACGCCGTCGTCGGCGAGCTGTTCTGGGCCTCCTCCAACGACCTCATCTACCAGTTCGACTACACCGGTGACCCCCAGAACGTCGTCATCGACATGTCCCAGTCCCACATCTGGGACGCCTCGACGGTGGCCACGCTGGACGCCATCACCACCAAGTACGAGGCCAAGGGCAAGAACGTGACCATCACCGGCCTCAACGAGGCGAGCTCGGAGCGGCACGCCCGCCTCGCCGGCCACCTCAACGGGGACTGACCTCCTCGTCCCGCCCACCACCGTGAAGGGCCCGTCAGTTGCCTGCTGACGGACCCTTCACGTCGATGCGTGGTGCTGTTCGCGCGTCGACCGGAACCCGACACCACCCCTCCCGTCCTGCGCCTGCCGGCGTGCTTCCGCCGGCGCGTCGTGCGCGTGTCGCGGTCTTCGTGTCGGTTTCCTGGGCGGGCGGGTCCTGGATGCCGTCTTTGCCGTCCGGGGCAGAAGCTGCCCGGAAACAAGGAGGGCACATGTGGTCGTCCCACCTCGCGGCTTTTGCTTGACAGGTGACTGAAGTTCGCCATACGGTCCCCTCATGTCTGTTACGGGGGTCACTGTTGACCAGGACCACAAGGCCACGAGGACGCGCGCCTACCGCGCCGGCATCATCGGTGCCGGCTTCATGGGCGAGGTGCACGCGCGCGCCGTCCGCGTGAACGGTGGCGAGGTCGTCGGCGTCGTGGCGAGCAGCGAGGAGCGCTCCCGCCAGGCCGCGGACGCCCTGCTCGCCGCGCGGGCCTTCACCTCCGTGGACGAGATGCTCGCCTCCGAGGACGTCGACGTCGTCCACGTGTGCACGCCGAACTACCTGCACCACCCGCTCGCCATGCGCGCCATCGAGGCGGGCAAGCACGTCGTGTGCGAGAAGCCGCTGGCCACCAC
>Ga0209487_1000919_pt1 | contig 25731 bp, 20 predicted proteins | sample Poulit2012_FD_187524 | JGI IMG/M metagenome (GOLD analysis project Ga0209487, IMG submission 187524) | Agricultural soil microbial communities from Georgia to study Nitrogen management - Poultry litter 2012 (SPAdes) (version 2) | ecosystem: Environmental > Terrestrial > Soil > Agricultural land...
CCTCCGGACTTTCCGTAGGAGGCCAGCCGCGTTAAGCGGCTGGCTTGATTTTGAATGTTTTGAGTAGCGGGAACCCCGCCGTGGCGCGCTATGCGCACCACTTCGTGGGGTGTCTGGTTACCAAATAACCAACGGTCAAATGGCCCGATATTTTGTCTCAAACGATCCAAAGATTGTTTGCGCCGGTAGTCGTATTGACCTTTGGTGATAAGGCCCGCTTTGTAATCGGCGTATAAATCACTGACCTGCTCAATTAGACGAACATTGCCAGGGCTGAGTAAGTTGGTTTGGGCCCCAAGCGCTACGCTGCCTGGTATCACCAAATGGTTGGATCGCTCCGCGAGCCAGCTTAACAGCCAGAAGTCCGCCTCATCTTGGCGGGACACATCTTTTAGCATGAATTCCCTGGGAAGCGTTGCCGCTGGGCGGGCAATCGACGCTGGTGGCTGGGTGGCAGCCGGTCGGGCGGGGGTTTGAGCTACTACCGGTTTTGCTGGTGGAATCACGCCTAAGCGCAGTAAGCTGCCCGCGCGAATCGAATTGGGGTCTTTGATATGAGGGTTGAGAGATCGGATGTGATTAAGGTGCTTGGTATAGCCTGGGTTTTTAGGGCCTATTCCAAAAAATTGCACGATAATATTTGAAAGACTATCGCCCCCACGAACTCGGTACTCGTAATAGTGTTGTTCTTGCCTCATATAAACTCCCTTTCAAATGAATGGCCTGTTACTGCGATAAACATTAGCTTAGGCACAGAACTTATCCGATGCCGGGAGTGCGGTCAAGGCTGAGTCTTGTCCGTAAACATTGGGCAACCTGCTGCACCGTTACGACTACAGCGGGGACAAGGCGCTGCACGAGAGCTTCGACTACGACGACCTCAACCGCCTGACATCGTCCGAAGTCGCGGGCCGCGAACGCATTACCCTTGAATACGACGCTTGGGGAAACATCCGCCACAAATCCGACGTGGGCGATTACCGCTATGGCTCTGAATGCCAGCAGGGCGCCGGCCCCCATGCGCTGTGCGAAACCAGCGATGGCCAGAGCTACTGGTACGACGCCAACGGCAACATGCTGGGCGACTCATCAGGCCGACGCATTGAGTACAGCAGCTTCGACAAACCCATCGAAATTACCAAAGGCGGCCACACCACCCGTTTTGCCTACAACCCGAGCCGGGCCCGCTACCTGCGCAGTGATCAGGACTCGCACGGGGCCACTACCATCACCCGTTACCTGGGCAACGTAGAACGCATCACACACCCGAACGGCCGCCTGGAAGTTAAGCGCACCCTGCCGGGCGGTGCGCTGATCAGCTACAGCCTCAGTGCCAGCGGAGAACCCGCGGGAAAAACCACCCATTACCTGCACACCGACCACCTGGGCTCGCTCGACACCATCAGCGATGAGATTGGCCAACTGGTCGCACAGATGAGTTTTGACGCCTGGGGCCAGCGTCGCAACGCGCTGGACTGGGATGCACTGATCGAAGGAGCGCTGCGTGAGTTCGACTCAAGCATTACCGACATCACCAAGCGCGGCTTTACCGGGCATGAGATGCTGGATGAAGTGGGCTTGGTTCACATGGGAGGTAGAATCTACGATCCGGGGTTAGGTAGATTCTCGCAGCCGGACCCATTCATTCAGGCGCCGGGTAATACTCAGAGCTATAATCGGTACAGCTATGTATTGAATAGCCCGCTCAGTTACACCGACCCAAGCGGCTATTTCTTCAAAACATTATTGGATCCGGACAGGCCCATACGGCGTGGCATCAGCAAGGCACTAGGGCCCAAAATCAGTCAAGCGATCGTGAGCGTTGGGTCGATGTTCTGTGGGCCCTGGGCGGCGGCATGTGCAGCGGGAGGAACCTATGAAGTCGCCCGAGCCAATGGTGTCGATACAAGAGATGCCTTGCGCGGAGCCGCGGTTGCTGGCATTTCAACCTGGGCGTTCTCACCATCCGGTGGGTCAGCAATACCCACGGCGGGACAAGCCGCTTTCCAGCTGGGAGTAAACGTTCTCGCCGCACAGAACCCCCAAATGGGCCAGGCGTTAATGTTCGTCTCCGGCAGTTGGGGCCAGGACTTCGGAGGTTGGGTGCAAAACGCCGCCGGTAGTTACGCCCAGTACAAAGCCCAGGGCGAACTGGCGCGCGTCGCGGCGCGGCTCGGACTTAGCCTGGGGGAGTTTAATATGTTGCTGGCGTTGAATTCGCGGCTGGGGCTTGCGGTGGCGGGGACAACGTATGATCCAGATACCGGAACTGTAGAAGGGTTCGCAAGTAGGCGTACTCTTGCCGGTCTAGGGCTTCTGTGGGATGTCAACGATACCCTACTGAACATTCAGGGGTTGCTGGATGCCGTATCGCTGAGCGTGGTCGCTGACCTTCCGGCGAATGGGCATTTGCAAGGTCACAGCCTTGGCGCCTGGAGGGTTAATAATCTGGTTCGTCAAGGATACTTACAGTCCGGGGATCTAAGGTCGCTTCCGGGACTGACCCATCCTGCTGCAGGAACGGGAGGTGTATGTAGTAACTTTGATATTATTTGTGGGGGATTGCTGCTGACGCCGATCAGGTCGGGGACTGAAACAACGGCAAGCCCGACGTGGTGGAGCTGGTTCAATAGGAATCACCGGATTTGCACGGTCAGCGGTTATCAAGAAGGTTGGGGTGGCACATGCGATTAAGAGGTTGTTCGTCGGCGATATCATGCCTGCTTGTATCTTTGTTATTAGCCGGTTGCGTGTTTATGTTTGATACCGGGACGCGTGAGTTTGACTCTGAACTGAAGGGAGCCTGCTTGAAAACAGGGATTGACTCATATTTATACGTTAGCAATTGTCCAGCTGCGAGCGGGAAGTATCTAATCTCGACTAGGAAAGACAGTAGGCCACAATGTCTGCCAGATGAGCCAGTTCAAACGCTAAAAGCGGGAACGGAATTGGAAATTTATCGTGTGATGCGTCAGGGGCGGGGGGCTTCCGGAAGCTGTTTGCGCATTGAGGTTATCCTCAAAGGCGAAAGCGTGCCCGGAGAGTTAGCGGACATTCCAGTATGTGGGCTGGCCCACCCACGCCCTTTCTGGATTACCGAGGGCTTTGACCAAGTATCTGAGATCGTTTTCGACGAGGAGTTTGTGATGCTAACGCTCTGTTCTGAGTAGCCGTTGTACCAAACATAGATGCCCGCGGGGTCGGGCCCGCCCAACCAATTGAAATGCAAAAGGCTGTGTTAAAAGATAGTCAGAACTTCGCCCTAAACCCCCTTTTTGCAGTGGGAAGTAACTGATACCAATGGCAATATGCTCGGCGACTCATCAGGCCGGTGCATTGAGTACAGCAGCTTCGACAAGCCCATCGAAATTTCCAAGGGCGGCCATACCACCCGCTTTGCCTACAACCCGAGTCGGGCCCGCTACCTGCGCACCGACCAAAACTCGCGCGGTGCAACGACAATCACCCGCTACCTGGGCAATGTGGAGCGCATCACACACCCGAACGGCCGCCTGGAGGTTAAGTGTACCTTGCCGGGCGGTGCGCTAATGAGCTACACCCTCAGTGCCAGCGGAGAACCCGCGGGCAAAACCACCCATTACCTGCACACCGACCACCTGGGCTCGCTCGACACCATCAGCGATGAGATTGGCCAACTGGTCGCACAGATGAGTTTTGACGCCTGGGGCCAGCGTCGCAACGCGCTGGACTGGGATGCACTGATCGAAGGAGCGCTGCGTGAGTTCGACTCAAGCATTACCGACATCACCAAGCGCGGCTTCACCGGGCATGAGATGCTGGATGAAGTGGGTGTGATTCACATGAACGGGCGGATTTACGACCCGCGCCTGGGAAGGTTTATGCAGGCGGATCCGATTATCGACGGCGTGACGGACACACAAGGCTATAACCGCTACAGTTATGTGCACAACAACCCGCTGAACGCGACCGACCCCAGTGGTTTTTCATCCTGGAACAGCTTCAGGGACAACTTGCTGAAGCCTGTTATTCAGGCCATTGTCACCGCATACTGTACTCCGTGTGGTGCAGCGTTGGCGGCGGCCACGGCGGTATATTATGGTGGAAACTTCGCTGATGCCGCCATTGCGGCCTTCACCACCGCCGTCATGGCTAACATGGGCAAGGAGTTTGCCGCCAACGGTTTTGGTGCAACCGAGGCGTTAGCTTTTGGTGTCGCTGGCGGCATTGCCTCTTCGCTTAGGGGAGGTAAATTCGGGCATGGATTTGTCAGCGCGTATGCCGGGGCTGCGGTTAATGCCAGTGGTATACTCGAAGGCGCGAACCAGGTTGAGCAGTTTGGTGCGAACGTAGTTATCGCAGGGACGATATCGGAGGCTACGGGGGGTAAGTTTGCCAATGGGGCGGCTTATGCGGCGTTTATGTCGGCCACGGTGGCTGCGGCAGATTATTACAAAAAAACGGTTGGATATGACTCTGAGATACAGGTAGCGAACGTGCGAAGGGTAGCGACGGTTCCTGTTGTAGTTATGAACCTGACGAGAATGGTCGGCCACCGGGCCCAGAGTATGATGTATCAGGCTTCAATAAGGATTTGGAAGGCTCTCAATGGCATCCCCGCAACTGGGGTAAGCAAGGCGGGCTGATCGGTAAGTTCGTTAATTACATGCTTCCGTACGGTAAAGCTACCAGCCATCTTCATGATACTTGGTTGAATGTCGATCCGAGTCGGTCAAATGTCGGAACGATGCCTAGCGCTTGGGCTATCAGTACATTAGCTGGTCCGGGTACGTACCTTCGTGGTTGGGAACAAAACCCGATGATTTGACATTTGATTGCGAATAAACCCAAGGATTATCGAGATGATTAGAGTGCTAGTGTTCTTGTTGCTTGCTTGTTTTGGCAGCTCTTCTTGCAGTTTTCCTATGGTCAAGATGGAGTCAAAATTTGAAAATTCGGTTGCGAAAACTGTTGGAAGAAGTTTTAACGAATTGAGAAATAGTAAAACACAAGCATTTATTGGCAAAAGGGAGCCCATAGAAATTAAGAATCTTGAGTCTGGAAACTTACTGTATGTCTACGACTATTGGAAAGGCACAGCTATGAAGAGGGATGGCACTTGCCGTGTATATCTTGAGTTTGATTGCAAGACAATGCTTGTGTTAAAGGCAAGCTCAGAGGGTAAAGGCTGCTACACCGCATACTAAGGAGGCGTCTTTGCGAATGGGGCAAGTACTGCTGCTTTCAATCACTTCTGAATATTACGAAAACGAAGTGGGCCGTAAAGCCGATCCGTTACCCGGTAAAACTGAACCTGTAAAAACAGACTATCAATATTGCCCCATAAGTTTTCTTATTTTAACCGGACGGGCTTTAATGCGCGGGCTATGAATCTAGCCTGGTGTACAACTTATACGCCACCACTGCTGTTGATTCTATCTCGCCAAATGCCTATCCAAAAACTCATCCATCGCCTTAAAGGTAGCCATGCGATTGATTTCATTGGATAAGTAATGGTCTTCGGCCGGCAGTTCGATGTAGATCACATCCTTGCCAGCTCGTTGTAACGCCGCGTGCATTCGCTGGCTGTGGGCGGGCTCGACCTGGCGGTCGCTGTCGCCATGAATCAGTAGGACTGGTGCTTTAATCTGTTCGGCGAAGTTTACCGGCGATATCTCTCGAAGCTCACGACCAAAGCGGCCAATCTGTGCTTCCACTACGTTGTAGGTGCTCCAGAACTGGCGGTTGCTGCGCACGAGCTCGAACACATCGCTGACGCCGTTTACGCTGATTGCGCATTGGTAAAAGTCGGGCGTTTTGACGATGCCCATCAAGGCCGCGTAGCCGCCATAGCTAGCACCGACGATACAAATTTTTTCCGGATCGGCAATGCCCGCCTTGATCAGGGCGCGGGCACCGTCTTCAATGTCGTCCTGCATTTCCCGGCCCCAGTTCTGTAACCCCGCTCGAAAGAATGAATAGCCCTGGCCGGTGGAGCCACGAAAATTCATTTGCAAAACCGCATAGCCTTTGCTGGCAAAGTACTGGGCCCAGTAATCAAAGGCACCCGCATCCCGGGAATGGGGACCACCGTGGGGAAACATCAGTGTGGGCAGCTTCACATCGGCGTCGGTGTTAGCAGGCCGGGTCAGCCATGCCTGCACGTCGAGCCCGTCACGGGTTTTATAGGGAAATTCCTGTACAGGTGAAAGATGGGCCGGTTCCAACGCGTTATAGCTGTAAGCCACCGCATTAAGGGCCAGAGGTTCGCGGGTGCCCAGATAATAGGTTCCGGATTCCTGGTGCCCGGTGGAATAGACTAAAAACTGATTGAGGTCATCGGTCAGTGAATAGACGAAATTACGGGTGTGGGGCAGAGCCGTGTCGATGCGGGTTTGCAGCGCTTTGAATTCGTTGTCAAAAAATAGCGTGCCGCCATCGTAGGAGCCACCGATGCCGAGCACTCTTTGTCCCTTTCGATCGTAGATCAAGCCGCCGCCAACATCGAAGTTCGGATCGGCGTGGACCAGTGTTTTAGTGAGCTCGGGCTCGCTCAGATCCACGCTGTACAGCGCTTTTAAATCGTTGTGATAGGCCGTGATGTACAAAATGTTGGGGTCGTAGCCAAACCCCATGGGTGTGATTTCATCGTCCGAAAAAATCTCATAACTCCATAAATCCCGCCATCGATTGGTTTTTGCATCCTTGATGCGCAAAGTGACGATGTCGTCGCGAGCGTGCAGCGCGACTCGAATATTGTGTTGTCGGTCGGTGGCCCAGCCGACGATACGGTTTTCGGGCCGTTGCACGATACGGGCGCTTTGGTTGCGAATATTAACGCGGTAAATCACGTTGCTAGGTCCAGTGCCCGTTTGGTTGGGCAGGGCCATTAGGATATGTTCTGGGTCATCGGGGAGAGTGTCGATCACGTGATTGAGCCCGCTGGGCAAGAGAGTAAAGCGACGTAAAAATGCGGTGCTGAAAGGCGTTGTCACCTCTCCGGTGTGGGTATCGATAATCAGTAGCCGGCCCTCACGGGTGTTATAGCGCACCTGACTCCAACCGATACGGCTGTCGCGCTGAGAGGGGTAGAAGCTGCCCACCAGTAATGTACGTTCGTCCTTCCAACGCAGCCAGTCTATAAAGTACTGGCTGTTATCGGTAAACAGCATGAACTCGCGCTCGCCGGAGCTTAGCTTGGTGACCTGCACCGCCACGCCTTGCTGGTCGGGCAGGGCAACGCGTACTACCGCCGCAAGTGTTTTACCGTCGGGGGATAAGGTTAAGCGGGAAGCGTCCGGGAGCTGCGCAAAATCGTTGTAGCTGAGTGGATTTTGTGCTGAAGCCGTTAAAGTGAAAAACAGTAAGGCGAAGATGAGCAAACGCATGTGGTAAAGATCCTTCTCTTTATTTAGTTTATGCGTACCGATTCCGTGATTAGCACGCCAACCTAGCGCTTTTGCGGTTAGGCGTCAAGCGAACGGGCTGGGCTTAACCAGCGATCAGTATATCGAACGCACCGCCTTTTCGGATCTCGAAATAACATTAACTTGAGGCAAGAACGGTCTAGATATCAATAAGTTAGAGCGGATATCTAGACCGAGAGCCAGGTCGGTACAGGCCATCGATCGTTCTGGTTTCACGTAGACCGTCCGTGTTTAAGACGCCGCAACGGCTAAATTCCGCTCGCCCCGTCTCAGCTTGGCAACGTCGGTTCGGGGCGGTGAGCCGAACATCCGGCTGTACTCTCGACTGAAATGCGACGGACTCTCATAGCCAACTTTATAACTGGCGGTGCTGGCCTCCAGGCCCTCGAGCAACATCAGTTTGCGGGCTTCATGCAAACGCAGCTTTTTTTGGTATTGCACGGGAGACATTCTGGTCACTTCTTTGAACGCGTGATACAGAGTGGACTCGCTCATATTGACCGTTTCCGCCAGCTCTGCCACCCGCAACGGCTCGGCATAGCGCTGCTTGATTTGCGCAATTACCCGGCTGATACGGTGACCGTGACTGTCGGGCTTAACGAAATTCCGCATCTGAGCGCCCATTTCGCCCACTAGCGCCCGGTAAATAATTTCCCGTTTGATCAGCGGCTCCAACACCGGCAAGTGCTGTGGTGTTTTTAGCAACATAACCAGGCGAACCATGGTATCGAGAATACCGTAATCCACCGGGGCTGAGGACAGACCGCAAGGGCAGGCGCTGTTTTTCGTGGGCAGTTCGTCCCCCAGTTTCAAAACCAGGTCGGCGACTTCGTGGGTGTCGACGGCCATTTTTATGGCCAAAAATGGCTTATCTTCTGACGCGCTCATCACGGTGCCGGTCACCGGCAGGTCAACGGCCGTAACCATGTAGGTTAACGGTCGATAGTAGATTTCCCGGTCACCCAAAATCACGGTTTTTTCTCCCTGAACCAGCAAATAAATCGCCGGTTCATAAACCCCAGCGGCGCAAAGACCAGGGGCATCCGCACGAACAAACTGTACGCCGGGAATCGCGGTGTCGAAAACCCCTTCTTCAGGCGCGTAGTTTTTAACAAGGTCGACCAACGCGGAGCACATGGGCAGACAGGCGTCGGCGGGGCTGGCGGCGTGGTTCATGGCTGGCTCCCTTTGATTGGGCGTTTTGGATTTTTCAGACAATGGATGACGATGGCGTCCGTTGCCGAAGCCTATGGTAACTGGAGAACTTGGCAATCGGTAACCCTAAAAGGGCTGTTTGCAGAATTAGGCAACAATTCCGCAGAAATACGCAAGGGCCCTGTATTCGCGGGCTCTGGAGCCGCTATTTAGTCCGTTTTTAAGGCCCGAGGGCGCCGCCTCGGGTTGTGGCGTTAGCGTCGTCGCAGAATCCGGCAATCACTCAACAGTATTACGCTACCGCTTAACTTGCCCAGGAAATTAGTCTGCGCCCCATACACACCGCTTTCAATCGGTTTAATCGGTTGGAGCCGTGCCAATGGGATTAACACACAGGGGACAGACATGAGAGCGAGCGGAGTCAAACAAGTCAAAAATGCAGTGGCCAGGGTGGCCGTCAGTATGCTACTGGCCGTGGGCCTGGCTGGGTGCGAGGTCAGAAGTGAGGATGAGGACGCTGCCTTACCATCCTTGCCTGAAGTTGATGTTGCTGTGGTACAGGCGGAGGAAGTGGTGCTGTGGAGCTCGTTCACCGGGCGAGTTGCGGCGCCGGAAACCGTTGTGTTGCGCCCCCGCGTGACCGGCTATGTGGAGAAAGTCTCGTTTGTGGAGGGGGAGCTAGTCAGTGAAGGTGATGTGCTGTTTGAGATCGATTCCCGCCCGTATCGGGCTCGCCATCTTCTCGCACAGGCACAGCTGACGCAGGAACAAAGCCGGTTCGAGCTGGCGCGTAGTCAAGCCTCACGAGCGGAAAAACTCTGGGAAGACAAGGCGATTTCCCGCGAGGAATATGACCAACGCCAAGCGGCATTAAGTTCAGCACGAGCTGCGGTGAGTGCAGCGCTAGCCAATTTGGAGAGTGCCACGTTAGAGCTGGAATACACCACGATCCGTGCACCGATTAGCGGGCGTATCGGACGCGCGGAAGTTACTCAGGGAAACTTAGCCACGGCTGACACAACCGTACTCACCAGCCTTGTGTCTGTTGATCCGCTCTATGTGTACTTTGAAAGCGATCAGGCGGCGGCCCAGAGCAACCCGTTCAATCATCATGATGTCGCCGTGCCCGTGCGCATCGAATTGGCACAGGAGGATTCGAATTACTTGCAGGGCGAAATCGATTTTATCAGTAATCAATACGATGCCAGCACCGGGACGCTCAGTTACCGCGCCCGATTTTCGAACCCGGACAATCAAATCTGGCCAGGCCAGTTTGCGCGGGTGGAGATGCCGGTAAGCGTCGCACGGCAGGCGATAACCATCGACGAAAAAGCACTGCTCACCGATCAGGATCGTCGTTATGTTTACGTTTTGGATAGCGACCGTACCGTTACGCGCCGCTATGTGGACGTAGGCCGCCGGTACCGCGGGCTGCGTGTGGTGGAAAACGGCTTGCAGTCCGGGGAACAGGTAGTCGTTAACGGGATGCAAAAAATTCTGTTCCAAGGAATGCAGGTTGCGCCCCAGTTGGTGGACATGCCAGGAACCGAAAAGCACGGCAACGAGCCGTATCTGGCCGACATAGATCTCCCGAAAGATCCCCCTCAAGTAGTAGCGCCAAGGCGATTTCACAAGATGTGACCTCTGCTGTGACGGGGCCTAGCGCTCCCTCGCCAAGCTAAACCTAACGATTCGATTGTTATTTTTTACGAGCCCACGTTCGGGTGGGCTCCGAGGGGCTATTGCCATGAACTTTTCTCGATACTTCGTCGACCGACCAATATTTGCATCGGTGTTATCCATCGTTATTTTCCTGGTGGGCTTAATTAGCATTCCGCTGCTACCCGTCAGTGAGTACCCAGAGGTTGTACCACCCAGCGTTCTGGTGAGTGCCAGTTATCCCGGCGCTAACCCTAAAACAATTTCGGAAACCGTAGCTACACCCCTGGAGGAGGCCATCAACGGGGTGGAGGACATGATCTATATAAAATCCGTAGCCGGCAGCGATGGATCGTTGGCGCTGACGGTCACCTTTGCGTTGGGCACGGACCCGGATCAAGCGCAGGTTCAGGTGCAAAACCGTGTCGCCCAGGCCCTACCGCGCCTGCCGGAAGATGTGCGACGGCTCGGCGTCACCACGCAAAAGCAGTCGCCTAATCTGATGATGGCGATACATTTGATCGCACCGGACGATGATTTCTCATCCACTTACATCCGCAACTACGCGCTGCTGCATATCCGTGATGAGTTAGCCCGCATCCCCGGCGTGGGGCAGGCGGCCTTGTTCGGTGCTGGAGACTACGCCATGCGCTTGTGGATTGATCCCCAACGCGCAGCGTCTCTGGGCATTTCTGCTCAGGATATTGTCGCCGCTGTCCAGGATCAGAATCTTCAGGTATCCGCCGGTCAAATCGGCGCACCACCTATGCCCAATGGCGCGGACTTGATGATATCCATCAATGCGCAGGGACGCCTGCAATCGGTTGAAGAGTTTGGCGAGATTGTTCTAAAAACCGGGGACCAGGGTCAGGTCGCCCGTTTACGGGACGTGGCCCGGATTGAACTGGCGTCCTCCCAAGACGCTTTGCGGGCATTGCTCGATGGCGAGAAAGCGGTCGCCTTACCTATTTTCCAGGCGCCGGGGTCCAATGCGCTGGAAGTCTCAAGCGCAATCCGCAGCAAGATGGCTGAGCTGGCTCAGGACTTTCCAGAAGGTCTTGAATGGAAAGTGGCCTACGATCCAACCGTGTTCGTCAAAACGTCGATTAACGCCGTGATCATGACCCTGCTGGAAGCGGTCGCGTTGGTGGTGTTTGTGGTCATCCTGTTTTTGCAGACGTGGCGCGCGTCGATTATCCCCTTGCTGGCTGTGCCTGTGTCCATTGTGGGCACCTTTGCCATGCTTTTATTGCTTGGCTTCTCCATCAACACCTTAACGCTGTTCGCCATGGTGCTCGCCATCGGTATCGTCGTGGATGATGCGATCGTGGTGGTCGAGAATGTGGAGCGCAATATTGAAGAGGGGCTCGGCCCCCGGGCCGCTGCGCACCAGGCCATGCGGGAGGTGAGCGGCCCGATCGTCGCGATCAGCTTAGTGCTGTGTGCGGTTTTTGTTCCTATGGCGTTTCTCGATGGTATTACCGGGCAGTTCTATCGGCAGTTCGCCACTACCATTGCCATCGCCACGGTAATCTCCGCCATCAACTCTCTAACGCTTTCCCCGGCGCTATCGGCCGCCTTACTCAAGCCCCGCGACGCCGAACAAGATGCGCCCGGCCGAGTTATCGAACTGCTGTTCGGATGGTTGTTTCGTCCGTTCAACCGGTTTTTTCTTCGTTCCTCACAAGCTTATGAAGCGTTCGTCGGCAAGCAGCTTAGCCGGCGCGGCGCGGTGCTAATGGTATACCTATTGTTGCTTGTGGGTACCGGCTGGATGTTCTTGACGGTACCCGGCGGGTTTATACCGACCCAGGATAAAACCTACTTGATCGGCAGTATTCGTCTGCCCGAGGGCGCCTCGCTGGACCGTACCGAAGCCCTCGCCGAGCGAGTCAGCACCATCGCGTTGGAAACCGACGGTGTAGCCCACGCCGCAGCTTTTGTGGGGTTCAATGCACTGCAGGGCACCAACACGCCGAACGTGGGTACTGTGTTTATTCTGTTCGATGATTTCAGCGAGAGAACGCGCAGCGCCGAAGAGATTTCGGCGGATTTAAACCGCAAGCTCAATGAGATAAAAGAAGGCTTCGCGGTGACATACATGCCTCCGCCGGTGTTTGGGCTAGGAGCCGGTTCCGGTTATTCGTTCTATGTTCAGGACCGCCGTAACGCCGGGTACGGGGCGTTGCAAAGCGCGACGGATTCGCTCGCCATATCCCTCAGTCAGGTACCCGGACTGTCCTATCCATTCAGCTCATACCAAGCCAATGTTCCGCAACTGGACGCCGTGGTTGATCGTGCCAAAGCAAAGGCTCAGGGCGTCAGTTTGAATGCACTGTACGGGACTCTGCAGCTTTATTTTGGCTCCCAATACATCAATGACTTTAATCTTTTTGGACGAACCTTTCGGGTAATGGCCCAGGCGGACGCACCGTTTAGAAACGACCCCAGCGATCTGGATCATCTCTATACCGCCAACGCCAACGGCGAAATGGTCCCGCTCAACACCATGGTTACGTTGCAGCAAAGTTACGGCCCGGACCCGGTGATCCGCTATAACGGCTACCCCGCTGCGGATCTGATCGGCCAATCTGACCCCACGGTGCTGTCTTCAGCTCAGGCGCTTGCCATGGTTGCGCAAACGTCAGGCGCAACCTTGCCCGACGGCATGACATTGGAGTGGACCGACTTGAGCTTTGAGCAAGTCAACCAGAGTATCGCGGCGTTAATCGTCTTTCCCGTTGCGGCACTGTTGGTTTTTTTGGTTCTCGCCGCGCTGTATGAAAGCTGGGTTCTTCCCCTGGCAATCGTATTGATCGTTCCGCTGTGTCTTTTGGCCGCTCTTGTGGGCGTGTGGTTGACCGGCGGTGACAACAATATTTTTGTGCAAGTGGGGCTTGTGGTGTTAATGGGATTAGCGTGTAAGAACGCCATCCTTATCGTTGAATTCGCGCGAGATCTGGAACAGCAGGGCCGCAGCATCACCCAGGCCGCCCTGGAGGCAAGTCGTTTACGCCTTCGCCCAATCATTATGACCTCCGTCGCATTTATCGCCGGCGTTACTCCTCTGGTATTGGCCAGCGGAGCGGGGAGTGAAGTGCGCAACGCCATGGGGGCCACGGTGTTCAGCGGCATGATCGGCGTGACCTTTTTCGGTCTTATTCTGACGCCCGTGTTCTATGTGAGCTTGCGTTATCTGTCCGACTGGATGTCCCGAAAAGAAACACTTATCCCAGAGTCGGAAGGCGACCCACAGGCGGCTATGGGACACAACGCTGAGGAGTTTGCGCCATGACAAAATACTTAACGATTGTTTTAGCAGCGGTGATCGCTGGCTGCGCCGTTGGGCCCGATTATAAGGCCCCGGAGATGACGGAAGCGGAAACGTTTTTTGCACAGGAAGCGAAGAACTCGAGCGATGCGTCGCACCTGCATAGCCCGCAATTATATAGCCCGAATTCATTCTGGCAGGGCTTTGATGATCCATTGTTAGCGGGTTTGGTAAAGCGCACGCTCAATAACAACTACACACTGCAGGCCATGCTCGCCCGCTACCGAGAGGCTGAAAGCGTGCTTCGTCTGGCACGGCGTGAGCAATGGCCGAGCATCACGAGCTACGCCGATGTCACGGATCAGAGCCTGGCGCGGTCAGAGTCAGGGGTGAGCGGTACCGTCTACGACGCAGGCCTTGCTTTGCAGTGGGAGCTGGATTTGTTCGGCCGTCTGGAAAGGGCGACTGAGGCCGCTTTAGCCTCGCTGCAGGCATCGGGTGCCGATTTGCAAGCAATGCAGGTGGTGTTGGTAGGCCAGCTGACGTCGAGCTACATCGAACTGCGGGGCATGCAGAATCAACTGGCGGTGACGGAGAACAACATTGCCCTGCAGCAGTCTTCGTTGCAGATTGTAGAGTCCCGGGTCCGCGCTGGGCGGGGGAGCCGCTTTGACATACTGCGCGCCCGCGCCCAGCTAGAGGCTACTCGCGCTGCCGTTCCAGAGCTGCGCGCCGGCATTCGGGCCCATATGCACAGGATTGCGGTGTTAACCGGACAAAGTCCTCACGCACTCATTGCTGAGCTTCAGGAATCGAGGCCATTGCCTTATTCGGTACATTCCCTGGTGCTGGATGCGCCGGGCGACGTGTTGCGCAACCGACCTGACATTCGCGCGGCAGAGCGCAAGGTTGCGGCGGCGACCGCCCGTATTGGCGTGGCAACGGCCGATTTGTTTCCGCGTTTTACGCTATCTGGTCTCTTGGGGAGTTACGCCACCAGTGCGAGCGACCTGTTTGAATCTGGCAGCGATTACCGGAGGGTTACCTTAGGCATCGATTGGACATTCTTGGACCGCGCACAGGTAAACGCGAGAATCAATGCCGCCGATGCCAGCGCAGAAGCGCAACTGGCGAGCTATCGGCAAGCGGTGCTCGACGCTTTGGAGGAGGTTGAAACCTGGCTGGTGCGACACCAGCAAGCAAAAGTCCGTGCGGCGGTTTTAACGGAGGCAGTCAGCGCCGCTGAACAAGCGGTGGCTCAGGCGACCACGCGCTATGAGCGGGGCTATATCGATTACTTTGAGCTGCTCACAACCGAGCTGGAGCTGACGCGCATCCGAGATGCCCACGTGCGTAGTCAAACGGCCGAATCGCTGACCATGGTTAACGTTTACCGAGCCGTGGCAGGGGCGCCGGAACCGTTTATTTTCAGTGCTAAGGCGTCCGTGTCTGGGAATGACACCGAGCCAGAAAACAGCGTTGCCCCACAAGGTGAGCCGTATGAACGGGGCTAACGCTTGCCCTCGCGTCGTGCAAAAATTCATCGGTGCTTACGGCAAATGGAGGTTGCCCGAAAAGTTCGGAATCAGGCTGATCCAACGGTTCATTTTCGTGGGATCGATTCTACTGCTCTGCGTTGGCAATAATTCCGAGGCTCTGGCCGATGATCGCTCAGGTAGCCCAGCTCGTGCAAAGACGATGCGTGCTTGGGCCTTATCGCTGGATAATGATTTATTCGTTCCGCTGTCGTCCAGCGATCGGGATTATACTGGTGGCATAGCGTTGACCTACTCAGGTGACGGCGGCAGCGTGATCCGTCGACCGTTCGATTACCTGCAAGGCGCAATGGATCAACTGTTGGGAGCACCAAAACACAAAGCAACAACCACGTCGATGGAGGTGGGAACTTACGGTTTCACACCGGACGATATTCAAAGTGCGGATGTGCTCGCCTCGGACCGGCCCTACGCTAGCCTGGTGTATATATCATCAAGCAGAATGTATGCATTATCGGCAAACCGCAGTATTTCCACATCGCTCACGTGGGGCGTCTTGGGCACCCATCTTTTCGGTGAGCTTCAAAGACGATTGCACCGCGCTGTAGGTAACCAGCCGATACATGGCTGGCATCATCAAATTTCCGACGGAGGTGAACTCACCGGGCGCTATCAGATTGCGCACCATAAGTACTGGCAGGCCGACGATTTTCGCTCCCGCATTAAAACCACTGTGTTCTCGTCCGTAGGTTACCTAACGGAGTTGGGCGCCGCCCTGTCGACACGCCGTGGCTTGATTAGCTCCCCCGACCATCGCTTCAACCCCGAGTTGATCGCTTATGGTGAACGTGTAAACGATATCGTGACAGCGCCGTATCAGGGTGAGGAAAGTTATTTCTGGGGAGGCATCTCGTTTAAAGTTCGCCTGTACAACGCCTTTCTCCAAGGTCAGTTTCGCCACAGTGCACACACTCTGCGGTACCGGGATCTGCGCCCTGTAATCGGAGAGGCGTGGCTGGGGTACACGTTCACGATTGGCCAAGATTATCGGGCCAGCTATGTAATTCGCGCACACACATCGGAGATCCGATCCGGCGCGGGGAACCGTCACCATATTTGGGGAGGCTTTGTCTTCAGCCGGTACTTTTGAACGCGACACGTCAAATCGGCACGTCGGCATCATTCTCCGTTACTGCATTTAATTCAGGTTAGACACCGTTACCTACGACGACAAGCGAACTAATCCTTCTGCTAACGGAGTATTCAATACGACGGTGGGTTCCAAGCTGGTTGAAGCTGAGAACGGATAACTGTGGCCGCTAACGTTCAGCGGCCCCTTATCCCCAACCGATTGACACCTCGATCTGTCATGTTTTCGTTCCAGGTAACAACGCCCGCTCTGGGGGGCCTTTTGCTTCTCAGGGGTTTACAAACTTTCAAACAGAAAGAGTTTTCTTCAGTTACGCGCGTCGGGTGACCGTCACGCTGCGTACCACACTCTTGTATGTGAGCCGGTTTGCCGCTGATGTCGCGGACGTGGAATTAATCGAACGGCCTGACGGTCAGATTGAAGAGCGGGAGCGACCCAAAAGGCACGGAATCATGCATAGAACTGATTGTTGAACAGACGGAAAAAGACCCGTGACCGAAACCTTGGCGCAACTCGTTCACTTCGATATGGCAGGAAATTCGGCATGGAGGTGAGACGCATGTTACTGTGGGGGCAGTTTTCAGAGTTTCTACGTTTGGGTTACCCCTTGGAAGAGGTGGGCGTAATCGCCATGGCAATACGCTCGGCCATAGTCTATTTGGCCGCTCTATTTTTTGTGCGGATGGCCAGCTTGCGCTTGCTGGCTAAAGCCAGCGCGTTTGACGTTATCGTAGCCATTATGCTGGGCTCCATTTTCAGCCGCGCCATCAACGGCTCAGCCCCACTTATACCGAGTTTGGCGGCTGGCGCCGTCCTGCTAATTTTGCAACGAATTCTTGCGTTCATTGCCGTACATACCCGCTGGATGGGTGCGATTGTTAAGGGCGCGCCGGTCATGCTGATCCGTGACGGAAAAATACAGAAGAGACGCCTTCGCGAAGCGGACCTGAGCTATGAGGATTTACGAGAGGCCCTGAGACTGGCCATCAACGATGAGGATCCCTCCAAGGTTCGTCGCGCTTATATTGAGCGCAATGGGAAGGTCAGCGTGATTCCGTTTCCGGCCGAGCCCAAGGTCGTCACTGTTGATGTAGAAGAGGGCGTTAAAACCGTACGCATTGAGCTGTAACGAACCCCACTTTATAGCGCGACTTACCGAACTAGCCGTTGGCGTGTCGGCGCGTTAACCTGGCGGCGAGTGAGGAGGTTGGGAAAAGCGATCGGTACGACGAGAAAATCACCTTAAAGAAGTACTGGGAAGGCGAGTCCTTTCTCCGCGTCACTGATGACATTTGGAGCCCACGCTGGCCAGTACCCCATCACACAACAGGCGCGGCCAACGTGGTGTTCATCGTGTTGGATGATTTAACCAGCGTTCGGCATCCGCATAGGCGTTGCGCAAAGCTTCGCCCACCAGAGATGTTGCCGGGTAAACGTTGTGGTGCTCTAAATGATCCAGCACGCGGGTTCGTCTTAATTGCTCAAGCACCCTTTGGTTCACACCCACCAACATAAGCTTGCCGCCGCGCGCCTGTAGTTTTCGAGCGTAACGATCGATTACACCAATGATCGTGCTACCGATTTCCTTGCGGCCGCGCAACAGCAGTATTATCACCGGTTGCTCAGCGTTGCTGGGGTCCGGAAGTCGCGACTCCAGCACTTGCGCGCCCGCGAAGAACAGGCTGCCGTTGGGGCTAAGTACAACAATCTGACGGCTAAGCAAATGTGTGGGCGGAAAGCGCTCTTCGTACAATCCGTCGGGTCGCGGTATTAGTTGCAACAGCTCAAGACGGTTAGCGGCACGGAAAATCTGCAGTATAAACGTCGCCAGAACGCCTAACATCACGGCTTGCTCAATAGGCAGCATCAATGTGCTCGCGAAAGTAAATCCCATGACGATGGCGTTAATCCAACCACTCGTCCATATTATACGAATGGATTCCGGGCTAAACGCCCGAGCACCCACCACTACCAATAACCCGGCAACGGATGCCATCGGCAACGCTTCAACAACCGGCGCAAGGAATAAAATACCCACGGCCGCCGTGATCCCCGAAATCACGTTTGCCCAGCGCGAACGTGCACCCGCGTGCACCACCAGCGCCGTTTGACCGAAGGAGCCGCCCACAGGAATTCCCCTCAGCAGCGAGCAGGCGATATTGGCCACGCCCTGGCCACGGAAATCCGCTGATATATCCGGGTAACGTCCGTCACGATTCGGGAAGGTGTGACTGACGCCCGCACCCTGAAGCAGCCCCACAATGCCCACCGCAATTCCAGTCATGGTCACTTGCGGAAGGAAAGCCAGATCGGGAAGAATCGGCAAGGGCAGGGCGCCGGGAATATCGTACGCGTCGCTCACCAATCGAACCCCGCTTAGTCCGAATACATGCGTCACCAGCGTTGACACGGCCAGCGCCAATACCATCGCCAACATCACCAACCGCGTCCGCTGCAGGACCAACATAGTAATAATGGTGACCGCTCCCACCAGCAGAGCGTTGACCTCGATTTCTTCCAGGTGCGTGAAAAGGTCGTAAACACGCGGCAATACACCCATTTCCGTACTGTGATAACCCATCAGCTCCCCCAGTTGGGAGAGCACAATCGTGGCCGCCACGCCCGAGAGAAACCCGACGATAACCGTGTTGGAAATAAACCGGGTGATAAACCCCAGCCGGAGCACGCCCATTCCCAATTGCACCAATCCGGCAACCAGCACCAGAAGAGCTAGGGCGCCTGCTTGTTCCTCTTCCTTAATACCGGCCATGGTATGGGCGAGGGTAATTGATATGGCGCTCGTGGTGGTGACACACATCATCGCCGATGCGGTGGTAAGCCCCCCAGCAATGCGCCCGACGATGGAGGCGTAAATACCATGGATTGGGTTGACCCCGGCCATAACCGCCGACGCTAAACCGTCGGGAATAGCCGCAATACCGCCGATAGAGCCAGACGCCAGGTCTGCTTTAAGATCCTTGGCGGATCGAAACAGCCGCCGTAAATGCCGCGCCAGACGATATCGCATAAGTCCGCCATTGCAGGTGAGCGTACAGCACAGGGATATACACCGTTAGCTACAGTAGACAAGGATAATGGCCAGCGTTCTGTAAGCGGCGCAATGGCGACATCGACGCCGCTACACACCCTGGCGACAATGTTGAACGACACGAAATTCAGTAGGCGTTTGTCAGGACGAGACGATGTAGAATGCCAGCCTCACAACACCAACTAACGTATTCGCCCAGGAGCTAAAATGCGCTATTTAATCGTAGCTATCCGAACGCCCGAATTTCCGCAATCTGTTGTGGAGCCCCATAAAAAATACTTGGCTGAGCTCAGGGCCAAAGGCTTGCTCGAGCTCTCAGGGCCGTTTACCGATAAATCTGGCGGAGCCTACGTTATTCTGGCCGAAGATCTTGAATCCGCACGCGCTATTGCATTCAAGGACCCCATTCATACTACTGGAGCGTCGGTTCTTACGGTTTACGAGTGGGATGCAAGGTAAATAGCCACGTAAATGGCTCACGCATCGTTCCCGATATGGCCGCCAGCGTTGGCGGCCTTTCCTGTGAAGGAGTGTCATCCAACGTACGTTCGCAGTGAATGACGGGTCCATTAGTGATAATCTTCCGGCTTGTAAAAAACACATCCCGTCATCCCTGATCCGACGATGGCGTCTTTTAATACTTGGCTTACGACAACCATGGTAGTTCTTCCAGCGAGCCGGAAAATATCTAGGTCAGAAGGTATTGCCCCTTCATCTAAAACGAGTTTGTTAACGAACTCAATATCACCATCATCAAAATACTCCAAATCAGATAGCTCTCTGTTTACACAGTCGACAACCCCGACAATATTGGCAATCTTGTAGTCGTTAATCGTATCGCCCTGAGCCGGATTGATGATGGCTAGTGGGAAGTACTGAACGTTGGTTACCATCATGTTGTGAAGGAGTTGGCAAAGCCTGTCGGAAAATACCAGTCCTGGTATTTCGTCGATACTTAAATGATCGGTTAAGTTGCCTTTCAGCGGTTCGGTCAGTGTGTAGACTGCTTTGGTAACAGACGATGGTACTTGGTCGCCGTCGTCGAAGTTAATACCATCGCCTAAATTGGTTGTGAATGTACCACAAAGATCTGCATCACGGTCTTCATCGACAAGTTCGTTAGAAAGTATCCAATACACGTTTGCTAGCTCCCTACACTTTTTAATTGGGCGGATTTAGCCCGGCTTGTTGGAATGATTTCACGCGGTCTGATACCGCCGATTTGCGTAATAACCAATTGGCATCCCAATTAACAAGGAACCGCCGTACACGCGTTGCAAGTCGGTCTAGATCCCCGAGCAACTGATTTTGACTTCCGCTGTGGCAATATTTAACGGACCGTTTTTGTAGAACACGCAACTGGTCCGCAATCTTTTTACTGTAATTGGGGTGGCTTGTTTTATGGCTTTGCAGATCATGACGAAATATGTCTGTAATGAAATACGGCAAGCACAAACCGTATTTACCATCATTGATATCGAACCCTACCAGTTTTGCGTTGTGGCCCAGCTTAGGAAACTTGGAAATTGTAGCGATAGGAATGATGTGATGGTTATTTGTGACATACCTGTCTGTGCCAAACAGTGACTTAGCTTCCGCAAGGCTTGTTGCCTTGCCCGTTTCAGCGGCGTAATGCGCAATGGCAATCTTATCGGAGTTGGTGCCTGCCCCGGTTTCCCACGGGGCACTCCACTTTCCAGTATATTTTCCCCGCTTAACGCAGCCGTCGTTCGGGTAATCAATCTTTTCTGGGTGTTTTCCATCGCAGTCCTTCCATTCGCACGAGTGGAGCTCTTCTTTGTCCTCCTCGTCGCCTATGGGAGATGAAGGCGGAACGGGCGCCTGCATAACGGGAGCAGGTGGCGTGTTCTTAGCATTGGACTGGAGCATGTCCAGGTTGCGAACGACGTTCTTGCCTTCGATCTTGACGTCAAATGAATAATTGACAGGCTCGGCCTTGTTCCCGGTCTTTCCTGAGATAACTCCACCCAGAGACCCCGCTTGGTCTCCGACGGATTTGCTGAAGTAAGAACCTTTCAGGCACGCCGGAGCACCGTTGATCTTGACGCTCTTTGACCCTTTGGCCAGATCGCTACTGAGTGAAATATTGGGGTAGGGGATGGGCACGGGCCCACCAGGGCTGGGGGTTTTGCACACGTCGGGGCCAGTAATGACCTTCCCGCCGCTTTTTTTGGTGACGATACTTTGGCCGTTGGCGCCCACATTATTAGACATTGTTTAGCTTCCTGGCTTTGTACACAAAATGCGGCTTTCGGTGACATTCCGTTTGCCGTAACGTTATTGGCGGCTATCTTACTGCAATTTGATGGATGTTTTCTGAGATTTGGCGCAAACATAAGGGTTTCTTAGTCTCGGAACAATGGGGATTTTTGGCTGAGGCGGCCTAAGCCTACCGTGGTACGCTTAGGCACAGCCAAGAGGAGAAAAAGCGATGTTTTCTAAGCTAGTAGGTATTGAGCCGCTGAGTTTGGTTCCGGCCGCGGAGAGCCAGCTACACACATTCGCGCAAAGCGTGACCCTTTACGAAGACGTTCCCAAGAGCGCAGACGAGATTGCCGCACGTATTGGGGATGCGGATGCCGTTTTGCTCAGCCATACCTCGAACCTGGGCAAAGAAGCCCTGGAAAAGTGTCCGAATGTCACCTACATCGGAATGTGTTGCTCGCTGTACTCGCCCGAATCCGCCAATGTGGATATAAACTATGCTAACGCGCGCGGAATAACCGTTACCGGCGTTCGCGACTACGGCGATGAAGGTGTGGTGGAATACGTCGCTAGCGAGTTAATTCGAAGCCTGCACGGCTTCGGGTCGGCACCCTGGGACGGCGTAGCACGTGAAATCACAGGCTTAAAAGTGGGTATTGTCGGGCTGGGAACGCTCGGCGGAATGATTGCCGATGCCCTAACGTTTTTCGGAGCGGACATAGCGTATTTTTCACGCAGTGAAAAGAAAGAAGCCGCCGACAAAGGCTTCCAGTTCCTGCCTTTGCAAGAACTTCTTGCTCAGAATGAGGTGGTTATCTGCTGCTTGAACAAGAACGTGGTGCTGTTGGGTGAAGACGAGTTTGCCCAGCTTGGAAACCGAAAGATGTTGTTCAATGTCGGCTTGTCCCCAGCCTGGGAGGAAGAATCCTTCTCCAAATGGCTGGAAGGCGACAATTTGTGTTTTTGCGATTCTGTTGGCGCGCTAGGCGGCGACAAATATTTGGATCACCCGCATGTGCGCTGCGTCAATGCCTCGTCAGGTCGGACGCGCCAGGCCTTTCACCGGCTCAGCGAAAAAGTGCTGGCCAACCTTTCAGAACACAATCGGTGAGGTAATATTGCGGAGCGTATTCACTAGGCTCCAGCCGGCGATCTGGGCGGTTTTGCTGTAAACGTCGATGACGGCTCGCACCTGATCGCTATTGATTTCTATGCGGTGATCGTCGCCCACGTAACCGGGCGTCGAGGTGACCGATACCTTCATGTTCTTGGGCCCAACCGAGGCCAGAGAAGCAGCAACTGCCACATTCACTCGAGTTGGAAAAAGCGCGATAGCGTCCTTTGCGTTGCCGTCGAACACCGTCTTTTGCTCGCTCTGCAATGCCTCGCTGTATACCGAAGTACCTTTTAGGGAGTCAGCCCCTTTTTCTGTCGCAATTGATGCTTCGCTGGTTTCCATTAGAGATACCGTTCGCAACACATCGAAGCCACCGATAGCGCCTGAGGCAAGGTAAACGCGCGTACCGTTGTCGCGCGCCGTCCGCATAACTTCTTCATAGAAGTCCTCATCAGCAAGAGCGCCAATCGATAGGGTGACCACGGACGAACCGCCTTTCAGTGCCGGTAACACCAACTCTTGCATGGCAGCCGGAGATGCGGCTTCAACAATATAATCAGGCTTCATCGCCAGCAAATCTTCCAAGGTTGTGCACGCGGTGCACGAGTCACTCGAATACGTTTTAACTTTTTCGACGAGCTGGTCAGTTTTGTCTTGGGTGCGCGAAAAGGCTCCAATAATCTGGTAGTCCGGCAGCAACCCTTTTGCGAGGGCATCAACAACAATGTGTGCTAGTTTTCCGCATCCGACAATAGCTAGTGTATTCATGTAAAGTCTCCGTTTATGATTGAAGCTGCGCTCAACGGTGGTTCACCGGCGCTGGTTTGGGGCCGGGCAGGGGAATGAGCTCCGACTCTCCGGGTACGGGCGCAAAACGTCCCGACTTCCAGTCCTCCTTCGCCTGCTCAATGCGATCTTTGGAGCTTGAGAAAAATTCCACCACATAAGTCTCGTGGTAGATTATCTTGGATAATCTTAATGATAGACTATCTTCCGCAGAAATTATCCCCCCATTGAATAAGTACCTGACGGGTTCTGAGCGATGCCCACGCTTAGCGGGGAGTTCGTCAAGTTTAATAGGGACATTAAGGGCAATAACTGGGCAGAAGCTGCGGCCATTTCTGCGGAAGCTGAATACTAAGAAGGATATTTTTATGTTCACACCACTAGGTTGGGTGCCAGGGCTAACGTTGCTATTCCTCGTATTGCTTTCTGGTTGTACAGCTGAAACTCACCCCAGGAGCAACGAGAGATTGAACGGAGCAGACAATCTTTACATTCATAAATCCGCTTCGTTGTCCCCTTATCTAGAAGATTATGAAGATCATGGGCGGTTATCACCGTCCACCTTGGATGCGCAATTGTCGGAGCCGTGGAGCTTCTCCTTTGATGTTTCTTCCGCAGAGGCTGTCAGTACTATCTCAGTCAGTAGCTGTGAGGACTATTTCCGCGCAAGTGGTGCAGAGCCGGTTCAGCCTTTTGAGTATCCGGTTTACAACTCGTTGGGTAAACGTTGTTTGGCGGCCAAGTGGATAGCGAACATGACCTCTGCCGAAGAATCTTATATAGGGGAAATCACCGTTGACGAGGGGCTAGTCGCTAGTTTGCCCAAGGAGTTTTCGTTCATCGTGTCAACGTCCGAGTGGCAAAGGATAATGGAAGATCGGGAAATAAAAACCTGGTCTGATGTGTATGAAATAAAGCACATTGAAACCACTAGCCCATATGAGCTTACGGTCGATTTAGCTGCGGCACGACAGGAGCTGGTGCTATTGGCTAGAGGAGACATGAATGATGACGGTATAGAAGATGTATTGTTCAAGGTGTTGAGTTACTCATTGGAAGGCACTTATTCTGCAATGCATTTGTTTGTTGTTACACGCCGTTCGTCCGATTCGAGCTTTGAATTGGCTCGCCACACAAAGGCCGACAGCTAGCAGCATGTCTCACGGGGTCGGGCACGCTGGCTGAAAAGTAAATGCACATGGTTAACCGGGGCGGGCGCGAAGCGGTGGACGGGGTGGGTTCAACCATTTAATGATTAAGGGGTATAACATCCAATTTAACATAATATACATTATGCGCAGTCAAGTTTATGGTTATCGCCGAACTAAGGCCTACAGCCCGTGCATGAACACTGGGTGCCGGACCGGACTCCTTCATATAACATTGCCCAAATCGAGCCGCCGGCTTTCCCCATTGCCTGTGGCCGATAAACAAACATGAACAAAGGTAACCGTATTTATGCATATCGGCATTCTAACCTGCACCGTCTCGCTGCCTGGCTGTAGTTCGCTTAAAGAGAAGCGCCAGCGTATGGGGGGATTACACGAACGTTTGGGACGTAACCCGGCCATTGCCGTGTGCGAAAGCGGTGAACGCGATCGCCATGACTTGAGTGAATGGTCGTTTGTCGTCGTGGGGTTAGCGCGTAAGGAGGTTGAAGCTCTGTACGCCGATATAGAAAACAAGCTCGAGCGTGCGGTAGATGGGCGCATTGTGGAAATCGCTCGAGAGATGCTATAGCCCCGAACGCCTGACCGGTAAGCGCCCTTTATTTCTAGCAGGCTGTTGAAAAACGTTTTCGAGGCAGGCTATGCAAGGCAAAAATGGCCGAAAAAGCGCAGTTTACTGGAGTAAATGAGCATTTTGAGGCCATTTTTAACGCCGCAGAGGCCACGCAGATAGTTTTTCAACAGCCTGCTAGTCTAGCTCCGAGTCCCTCAACCTTTTAGTCAACATCGAGCGGTTTCTTTTGAAGCTTTCTTTGCAAGGTGCGCCGGTGCATTTTGAGTTGTCGGGCTGTCGCGGAGATATTGCCGTCATTTTCCTCTAGCGCGTTTTGAATGGTTTCCCACTCAACGCGCCGCAGAGATGGCGCTTCGATAGGCGCTGACTCCACCGGCGCCGCGTTGTTTTTCAGTGCACCCAGTATTTGCTCCACGGAACACGGTTTGGTGAGGTAGTTGACGGCTCCCAGTTTCATCGCCTGTACGGCGGTGGCAATGCTACCGTAACCGGTTATTAGCACGATGGGCGCATTGGGATGGGTTTGTTTAATTTCGGCAATAAACTCCAGTGAGCTTTCCCGCCCAACTTTCAGATCCAGTAACGCGTAATCCAATGATAAGTCCGCCAAACGGGATCGGGCGTCCGACAGATTGCTAAACCAGTGTACGATGTAGCCGCGTTTCTCCATGGC
>Ga0209487_1000920_pt1 | contig 25724 bp, 23 predicted proteins | sample Poulit2012_FD_187524 | JGI IMG/M metagenome (GOLD analysis project Ga0209487, IMG submission 187524) | Agricultural soil microbial communities from Georgia to study Nitrogen management - Poultry litter 2012 (SPAdes) (version 2) | ecosystem: Environmental > Terrestrial > Soil > Agricultural land...
TTTCACCCGTATTACGCCATCCACTAACGAATAATCTGTATGTAAGCGCAAATGCACAAAGCTGGGGTCTGTCATGGAATGTCTCTTAATGATGTGTGTCTATGCCTAGGGCGCGCGCCACGGGTGCAAAGGAGCGCCGGTGTTCCATAATGGCGCCATGGGTGGCAAGCGCGGCCAAGTGCGCCTTGGTGGGATAGCCCTTGTGACGGTCGAAACCATATTCAGGATAACGCTGATGCAATGCTAGCATTTCTGCATCGCGAGCCACCTTTGCCAAAATTGAAGCGGCACTGATGGCTGGCACCCTGCCATCACCCTTTACCACGGCTTCTGCAGGCACGGCAAACTCAGGACAGCGATGACCATCCACTGCGATGGCATAAGGCTGCTGTGGTAAGGCCTTCACCGCCCGCTGCATAGCCAACATGGTGGCGTGCAAAATATTCAGCTCATCAATTTCGCCAGGCTCTGCGCGCCCATAGCTATAAGCCAAGGCCTTTTGTTTGATTTCCACTGCCAAGGCCTGGCGTTTCTTTTCAGTGAGTTTTTTACTGTCATTCAACCCTTCAATGGGTTTGTTAGGGTCAAGAATCACCGCCGCCGTGACCACAGCGCCGACCAAAGGGCCTCGCCCTACTTCATCCACACCTGCAATCAAGACTCCTGGCTGCCACTGAAACCTGCGCGGCACCCAAGGTTCATCGAGTTCATATTCAGCAAAAGGGTGCATTATTGTGTCACCTCAATCAACTGGCGCACCACCTGCGCTGCTGTAGCGCTAGCATTTTGGCGTAACTGCAGATGCAGCTCTGTAAAGCTACGTTGTAGCGCACTGACTTGGGCGGGGTTCTCAAACCAATTAAGCACGGCGGCGCATAGGCTTTCTGGAGTCATATGTTGTTGAATTAATTCTGGAATTAAAGGTGTCGGGCACAATAAATTAGGCAAAGATACGTGTTTAACCCGAATCAATAGCGACAACAGCCAATAAGTAATAGGCCCCAAACGATACCCCACCACCATGGGCTTTTTGTATAAGGCGCCCTCTAGTGTGGCGGTGCCCGATGCCATCATCAATACATCTGCCGCCGCCATCACAGTGCGACTTTGCCCATCTAGCACCAACATATTTTCTAAGCCCGCTGCCTGAATGCCCGCCTTAATTTCCTGTTTACGCAACTCATTGGCTGCAGGAATCACCACTTGTAGCTCAGGATAGTGCTGCTTTAATAGCCTAACAGCCTGTAAAAAATCAGGCAGCAAGCGCCGCACTTCACCGCCGCGGCTGCCTGGCAATACAGCTAGCACGCGCCCTTGCTCTGCTAAGCCTAGGGCTCGTCGCGCCTGTGCTTGGTCAACCTCCATGGGAATATCATCCGCCAAGGGGTGCCCTACAAATGTGGCGGGAACGCCAGCTTGCATATATATATCGGGTTCAAATGGAAGCAAGGTGAGCATGTGTTCCACCCCTGCTTTAATGGTTTTTATCCGACCCTTACGCCATGCCCAAATGGAAGGACTCACATAATGTACGGTGCGCACGCCTTCACGGCGCAAACGTTGAGCTACACCTAGGGTAAAGTCTGGGGAATCAATGGTGATACATACTGCCGGCTGAGCCGCTAATATAAAGTCCACTAGCTCACGGCGTAAGCGGAACAGCTCGGGTAGCTTTGGCAGCACCTCTGTTATTCCCATCACGGAAAGCGACTCCATGGGAAACAAGCTTTCGCCGCCTTCGGCTTCCATTAGGGGGCCGCACACACCGATGAACTTGGCGTCTGGGTAATACTCACGCAAGGCGCGCATCAAGCCGGCGCCTAATATATCACCGGAAGTTTCACCGGCCACGATAGCAATCACCAATTGTGCACTCGGTTGTGCCATCTAGGCGTCTCCTAATGGGCTTAGTATGAAGTTCGATATCGCCCTTAATTAGGGCAAAAAGCTAACGAGTAATACCTCGCTCTGAACGTCGCAGCGACTCAATAAAAACGCTGAGCTCAGGGCTTTGTTGCTCTTGTTCTAAAAGATCAATGGCTTCATTCAAGGTGTTGCCGCGTCGGTAAACAACTTTATAAGCATTACGCAGCTGTTGAATCACTTCTTTGCTCCAACCTCGGCGACGCATTCCTTCAAAGTTCATACTTCTAGCCGTCGCTGGGTTACCGCCCACCATTACATAGGCAGGCACATCCTTAAGCACCAAGGAACAACCGGCTGTCATGGCATAAGAGCCAATTTTGCAAAATTGATGCACCCCCGTCATACCGCCAAGCAGCACACCATCACCAATATGCACATGCCCAGCAATCCCACAGGTATTTGCAAAAATATTATCGCTACCAATGATGCAGTCATGGGCCACATGCACCGCCACCATAAATAAGTTGTTATTACCAATGCGAGTTAAACTGTTGTCTTGCACAGTGCCTCGGTGGATGGTGACGTGCTCACGAATCACATTGTTATCACCAATTTCTAAGCGCGTGGGTTCACCACGGTACTTTTTATCTTGGCAGTCTTCGCCAATGGATGTGAACTGGAAAATTTGGTTGTTCTCGCCAATTACAGTAGGCCCTTTGATAACAGCATGGGGACCCACCACAGTGTTATCACCGATGGTAACCTCGGGACCAATGATACTGTAAGCACCCACGCTCACGTTGCGACCGAGGTTAGCGCTTTTATCAATAATGGCAGTTGCGTGTATCATTTTGCTCAAACCCCAAAGTCACTGATTACTTTATTATTTGTTTTGCTTGCATTAGCACTTGGCTTACACATCAATTTTTTGCTCAGCAACCAAAGTTTCTACGCTAGCCACCAATTGATCTTCCACATAAGCTTCACAGCTAAATTTAAGAACATTGCGCTTACGGGTAACTAAACGTGCGTGCATCACCAACTGATCGCCTGGGGTCACAGGACGCTTAAAGCGTGCTTTATCTGCGCCCACCAACAAATAGTTATATCCTTCTGCAGGGCTTTTATTCTCTGAAACAAAACCTAAAACGCCTGCGGTTTGTGTCATGGCTTCGATGAGCAAGACACCCGGCATCACGGGGTCGTCAGGGAAATGCCCATTAAAGAATGGTTCGTTGACAGTAACATTTTTAATACCCACAACTTTTTCACCGGGAACCAGTTCTAAGATTCTGTCCACCAACAAAAAGGGGTAGCGTTGGGGAAGGTACTTCTTTAACTCATTGATATTCATCATAGCTACGTCATCTCACCCGAACTTGGGCCTCTCATTACGTATTTGTTGCAGCGCAAATTTAATCGTGGTTTTGTTGCTGCTTTTCCAATGCCACCACTCGGCGGTATAATTCATCCAACTTGCGAAAACGTGCTGTATTACGGCGCCAGCGTCTTTCATTATCTGCAGGCAGCGCAGATCCATAGGTACCTGGCTGGGTTATGGATTTAGAAACTAAGGTCATGCCAAGTATATTTACCTGATCTGCTAGCGTTAGGTGCCCTGCCAAGCCCACAGCGCCGCCAATCATACAGTATTTGCCGATATGGCTACTACCAGAAATCCCAGCTTTGCCAGCTAGAGCACTGTGCTCACCCACCGTAACGTTGTGACCTAAGTGTACCTGATCGTCAAGAATAACGCCGTCGCTCACGACAGTGTCTTCCATGGCGCCCCTATCGATGGTTACATTGGCGCCAATGTTTACGTTATTACCAATGCGCACACCGCCTACTTGAGCCACGCTATGCCAGCGCCCTTCGCCAAACGCAAAGCCAAAACCATCAGCGCCAATCACGCTGCCCGCATGAATTACCGTGTTATTACCGATGCTAACTCCATGGTACAAGGTGACATTAGGGTAAATGCGCACGTTAGCACCTATGGTGACGCCCTCGCCCACCACAGTATTGGCCTGCACAATGGTGCCTTCACCAATAACGGCATTAGCTTCGATCACAACACCTGGTCCAATGCTCACGCCTTCGCTCAATGTAGCTGTTTCAGCCACAGTAGCGCTTGCATGCACGCCGCTTGGCGCCTCTGGGGTCACGGCGAACAACTGGCTTAACTTAGCAAACGCCAAATAAGGGTTTTTAACAATTAAGCCAGGCACCGCTAATGCCGCGGCATCATCGGCGGTACACAGCACAGCACCTGCTTTGGTGGTGACCAAATGCGGGCGGTATTTAGGGTTAGCAAGAAAGGTAAGCTGCTCTGGGCCCGCTGTTAACAAAGTGCCCAAGCCACGAATAATACCTTGGCTTGGGCCCTGTATTTCAGCACCTACCTCAGCTGCTAGCTCAGCTAGGGTGTAAGTTTTCATATTACTTTTTCAGCTGATTAATACGCTTGGTGACATCGCTGGTGATATCGATTTCAGGCTTTCCGTACACCACAGCGTTTGCAGAAATTACCATATCCACTTTCTTTTCTTTGGCTACTTCTTCTATAGCACGCAGCAAAATGGGCTCCATTTCTGCAAGCAGGTCTTGGCGGTCTTCTTCTACGCGGCGATTAATGGACTGTTGCATGGCTTGAAAACGAAAGCCTTTTTCTTCGCGCTCATCGTTAAGCTTATTACGCTCTGATTTGCTCATGGTCATGCCATCACGCTGCAAGCGTTCTTCAATTTTAACCAACTCGTCACGCAACTTACGCAGGCGTTGGCCCTCTGCCTCGATGGATTTTTCTAACTGAGCATTACGGGATTTAACCGCAGAGCTGTTCAGTAAAGCCTCCATAGGGTCAACCACCGCCATTTTTTCCGCAGCAAAGGCCATCGCTGGCAATAGTAACGCCACAAGTAAAGCGGTTTTGGTGAATATTGTTCTCATTAGTTATCTCCTAAAACACATGTCCTAAAGTAAATTGGAAGAATTCTGATTCATCACCAGATTTCTTATTCAGCGGGCGGCCTAAGCTAAACCCTAAGGGGCCAATGGCAGTGAGCCATGTTAATCCAACACCGGCGGAATAACGGATATCGTCTACATCAAAGGAGTGGTAACGGCCTGACCATTGAGTAGCTGAATTATAGTGGCTCTTCATACCGGTTTGAAAAACCTGCCCTGCATCTACGAATAAAAAGGTACGCAAGCTACGGCTTTCTGGAGCAAATGGGGTGGGGAAAATTAATTCTAAGCTAGATTCCACCAACAAGTTACCTCCCATTGGATCTGGATCTCTATCCTGAGCACAAGAGTTCTCAGAGCACTCAGGCTGAATTAAATCTCCATTCGCGTCTTCATAAGGTGGTGGATTTTCATACCTCGTTGCAGGCGAACGAGGCCCTAAAGAGCGCGAGCGGAAGCCTCGTACCGAGCCTATGCCCCCCGCATAGTAGTTTTCAAAGAAGGGCAGCACCTTCTCATCACCATAGCCACTACCATAACCAAAACCCGCTTTAGCTCGTAACGTCCAATGGTTGGTAATGGGGAAATAATACTGACCTTCTAAATTAAGTTTGTAAAAAGTGTAATCGCTCCCCGGGGTAGCAAGCTCTAAGCCAACAGAGCTTGACCAACCTCTATCGGGCATCACGCCACGATTGAGGGTGCTAGTGGAAAGTCCTATTTCACCTTTAAACAAATCAAAGCTATTACCTTTTTTCTCTAAGAAGTTCTCAATATCTACAGCTACCCAAGGACCTGTTTTCAACTTAATATTATCCACACCCACACCAAAATCTAAGCGCGAATATTCAGAGATAGGATAACCATAATGCAGGGTGCCGCCTAACCGGTCCGCTGCATAAGAGGCCACATAAGCTTTTTTGAAGTCAATTTTAGAGTAATAAACACTCACCCCGCGGCTCACGCCATCTAAGGTGTAATAAGGGTTTAGATAAGAAAAATTATAACTTTCGCGGATATCACTGCGACTTAAGCCAAAGGACACACGGTTACCTGTGCCCATGAAGTTATTCTGGCTCACATTAGCGCCAAAAATAAAACCGCTGGCATCGGAGTAACCCACGTTGGCACCAATGGAACCTGAGGGCTGTTCTTCCACCTCAAAATCCACATCCACCATGTCGTCGGCGTCGTTTACCTTAGGCGTATCTGTTTCCACATGGGAAAAGAAACCTAATCGCTGCAAACGCTCTCGCGACAAATCAATTAGCGCTGTGTTGGCTGGAGCACCTTCAAACTGACGCAACTCGCGGCGCAGCACCTCATCATGGGTTTTAATATTGCCGGTGAAGTTAACATTGCGCACATAGTGCTTACGACCTGGATCTACATAGAGCACAATATCCACTTCGCCGGTTTCTTCGTTGACCTCGGCAAAGTCGTTAACTTCTGCAAAGGTATAGCCCTCGTTCCCCAAGCGACGGCTGAGTAAATCGGTGCTGTAGGTTACTTTACGTTGAGAGAAGGTCTCACCCTTTTCCACAATAATAAGGGGTTCAAGCAAGGTTTCGTCGATGGGTATATCACCCGCTAGCTTCACTTCACCCACGTTATAGCGTTGGCCTTCATCCACGTTAATGGTGATATACACGCTATTACGGTCGGGGGTAACCGCCACTTGGGTGGACTCCACCGAGAAATTAATATAGCCGCGATCCAAATAGAAAGAGCGTAACGCCTCTAAATCGCCCGACAAACGCTCGCGGGAATAGCGCGAGCGCCCACTAATGGGCCACCACCCTTTGGGCTTTAGCTCAAATACGCTGCGCAGCTCTTTTTCATCAAACTGGGTATTACCCACAATATTAATATCGCGGATGCGCGCTGAACTACCTTCATAAATTTTAATATTCAGTGCCACTCGGTTGCGCGGCAAAGGCACGGCTTCGGCCTCCACGTGAGCATCATAGCGGCCTTGGGCCACGTACTGCCGCTGCAGTTCACCTGTTACTCCTTCAAGAGTGGAGCGGCGGAACATTTCACCCTCTGCCAAGCCTGCGTCTTTTAAGCCTGCTTTCAGCTGCTTTTCGTCAATGGATTTGTTGCCCTTGATTTCCAAACGTGCAATCGCTGGACGCTCTGAGAGCACCACCACTAATTGATCGCCCTCACGGCCGATTTGCACGTCTTCAAAATCACCGCTGCCATATAAGCGGCGCACTGTCTCTGCCACCGCCTGGCTATCCATATAATCGCCCTGAGCCACAGGCAAGGCGGCATACACACGCTCCACTGGTAAGCGTTGCAAGCCTTCAATGCGAATATCTTTTACGACAAAGCCATCCGACTCTGCTGCGAATGCGTGTAAAGGCCATAGACAAACTGCTAAAGCAATAAGAGCAAATCGTTGAAGCGTTATATTCATTAACTAAACTGCCGCACCAAATCATTAAAAATAGCTAAGCTCATTAAGGCTAGCACCAAGGCAAAACCCATTTTCTGAGCTGACATTAAAAAGGCTTCTGAAAGTGGCTTGCGCCGAACCATTTCAACCAACCCGAACATTATCCAGCCGCCATCTAGCATCGGAACGGGTAATAGGTTTATTACGCCAAGGCTGATACTAAAGAAAGCCAAAAACAGTAAAAAGCTATCGTAGCCAATAGCAGCGGTCTCACCAGCTGCCTGGGCGATGGTAATGGGCCCACCCAAGGTTTTTACTGACAATTGCCCCAATAACATTTTTTTAAAGGAGCTTAAAATCATGGTGACCTGATCCAAGGTGCGGGTTACCGCGGCGCCCATGGACTCAAAAAAACCATAATTTAACTGACGCAACCCACCAAGCTGGACACCCGCTAGCCCAATACGTTCCCCATCGTGCTCTCTTAATTGCGGAGTTAAGGTCAATTGATGGGTCTTCTGACCACGCAAAACCTCAAGTGTAATGGGGGTTTCAGGCGAATTTTGCACCACCGCCACCCAATCTGACCAGCTATCCACTGCCTTGCCATTTGCACTCAAGATACGATCACGCTCTTGCAATCCAGCTTTATCGGCGGCGCCATCTTGAACTACTCGCCCTAAAATAGGCGCTAAGGGTCTTGGTTTAATACCCAGAACTTCAAACACAGGGGCCTCTGGGTCTTGTGACCACGGGGCTATGTCTAACAGCACCTGGCGCTGCTGTTCAGCGTTCACTACGGTGACAGCCAGCGGCTCTGTGCTGCCCACATGGCGAATCAGCTCCATATTCACTTGTTGCCAAGTAAGTACTTCCTTACCACCAAGCTCTACTATTTCATCATCTTTTTGCAAACCTGCTGCAGCAGCAGGCGTACCTTCTACCACCTCACCTAGCACAGGCGGCACGCCAAGTTGCCCGCCTAAAAAGATAGTCCAGTAAAGAAAAATGGCCAGGACAAAGTTAGCCACAGGTCCAGCGGCATAGACTATCACCCGTTGCCAAGCGGGTTTATGGGAAAACTCTTCCTCTTCTTGACCGGGCAATATTTCGGCATCTCGTCTATCCAGTGGCCTCACATAGCCGCCTAACGGAATAGCTGAAATGACAAACTTAGTGCCAGTTTTTTTACTTTTCCATTTGGCCAGCTGTGGACCAAAACCAATGGAAAACACCAACACTCGCACACCAAATAAGCGCATGGCTAAATAATGGCCGTATTCATGAATAGCCACTATTACCAAGATGGTAATCGCAAAGGCTAACAATGTGGTTATCATCAGCGTAAGCCCCCTTGTGAAATCAACTGTTCGGCGTGCTCACGAGCTAAAAGATCTGCTTGCATTAGGGTATCCAAGGTGGTGGCTTGGGCCACGGGAACTTTATTTAAACAATCTGTCACCACATTAAAAATGCCTTGAAACGATAGTCTGTGCTGCAAAAACGCAGCCACAGCCACTTCGTTGCCAGCATTTAGCACGGCGGCGGCAGTGCCACCTGTGACCATGGCTTGGCGTGCGAGTTTCAAACTGGGAAACAAATCATCATCTGGCGCTTCAAAACGCAATTTCGCCACCTCAGCCAAATTAAGCTGTGGTGCTCCTGACGTAATACGCTCAGGCCACGCTAAAGCACAGGCAATAGGAGTGCGCATGTCTGGGCTGCCCAGTTGAGCCAACACGGACCCGTCCACATACTCCACCATGGAATGAACCACGCTCTCAGGGTGTACTAGCACTTCCACCTGGCTCTCTGGCACACCAAATAACCAACAGGCTTCGATTAGCTCAAGACCTTTATTCATTAGGCTGGCAGAGTCCACCGAAATTTTTTGCCCCATCGACCAATTGGGGTGTTTTAGGGCCATGGCAGGGGTGACACGGGCAAGCTGCTCAGCACTAAAGCCACGAAATGGTCCGCCCGAGGCGGTGAGCCACAATTTGTTTACCCCTGCATCGATACCTTGTGGGGGTAAACATTGAAAAATAGCATTATGTTCAGAATCTAGGGGAATTAACTCGGCTTGGTGCTGGGCCACAGCATCCATAAACAGCTGCCCAGCCACCACCAAAGCCTCTTTGTTGGCAAGCAAAATGCGCTTACCTGCTTCCACTGCAGCTAGTGTGGGGCGAACGCCCTGAGCTCCCACAATGGCTGCCACCACAGTATCGACCACAGGTGCACTAGCGGCTTCAGCCATAGCATCAAGACCATGACGTACTTGAATATCCAACTGCTCGGCCTGTACAAATTGACGCAACGCTTGGGCTGCTTCTGGGCACACCATAATAGCCTGCTGTGGCTGCCACTGAAGACACTGCTGCGCCAGCAGTTGCCAATTTTTACCCGCAGCTAAAGCAAACACCTCGTAACGCTCAGGGTGTTCCGCCATCACCGCTAAGGTTTGGGTACCAATGCTGCCGGTAGCGCCCAGCAGAGTCACCTGTTGCTTCACTTAAAAGCCCCCAGGTAGCTGCGCCCAACTTAACAGCGCCACGGCCACGGGCAAAGCCGCCGTTACACTGTCTACGCGATCAAGCATGCCGCCATGACCCGGCAATACGTTACCGCTATCTTTTACGCCACGAAACCGCTTCACCATGCTTTCAAACAAATCGCCTAGTACTGAGGCTAATACAGTAACAAGTGCCACGGGCAGCAATAAAATCAGGGGCGCATCAATGGCGATGGGAGCCAGTTGGTGCACCGCCACCACCACAGCTAATGACAACAGCACGCCACCCACTAGGCCTTCAATGGTCTTACCAGGGCTAACGCTGGGTGCGAGCTTATGTTTGCCAAAGCGTCGGCCTGCAAAATAAGCTCCTGTATCCGCAGCCCACACCCATAGCAAAACAAACAATAATGCCCACGGCCCATCCAAGCCCAGCGCACCATGGTCCTTAATATGCACCACCGCAGCCCAAGCCGGCACAATCACCAAGATGCCCAATATCGACATTGCCGCCACTGAGGACCACAGCCCTGTGCCTTGGGGATAGCGCACCACTAGCACTAAAGCAAACAACCAAAACAAAGGCGCCCATTGCAACCAAGCCGCCAACTGCCATGTTTCCACTGCCCACATAATGCCTGCGACAAGAACTAGCCAAGCACTGCGGCCACCAACACTAAGGCGCCCAATCCACGCCGACCATTCCCAGGCTGCTGCCAGAAAAAAAGCCGCTGCAACCAGAGCAAACCACTCACGCCCCAAGCCAAACAAAGCGCTTAGCACAATGGCCACTAGCACCAAAGCGGTGATAATACGCAGTTTTAGCATAGTGTTTTATCCTTCTGTTTTGCCAATTGCGCCACCTCTACACCACTGCGGCCAAATCGGCGCTGTCGCCCTTTATATTCATCAATAGCTAGCGCCAGGGTATGGGCATCAAAGTCTGGCCATAGTACGGGGGAAAAATAAAGCTCGCTATAGGCAAGTTGCCAAAGCACAAAGTTGCTCACGCGAAACTCTCCCCCTGTGCGTATCAGCAAATCCACTGGCGGCAAATCTGCCAGCTGGATAAATTGAGCGAAGTAACTGTCTGTCACATCTGCTGCCGTGATAGCCCCAGCTTCCACTTGCTTTGCCACTTGACGCGCTGCTTCGGCAATATCCCACTGGCCACCATAATTCACGGCCACCACCACTGTGAGGCCCGTATTCTGCGCGGTAAGCGCCTCTGCCTCTATCATGCCTTGCTGTAGGGAGGCCGAAAACGCTTCCCGTGCCCCCATAAAACGAAGACGCACATTATTTTCGTGCAGTTCCGCCACCCGCTGTTGCAAAGCGCGGAGAAACAGTGACATCAAATGCTGAACTTCGTCTTCTGGACGGCGCCAGTTTTCCGAACTAAAGGCGAACAAGGTAAGAGCTTCTACGCCCTGCTTGGCGCAAGCCTCGATGGTGGTCTGAACAGCCGCTTCACCGGCTTTGTGGCCTTCGGCCCCGGGCATGGAGCGATGCCGCGCCCACCGATTGTTGCCATCCATAATGATAGCGATATGACGTGGGATATCGCCCTGGGAGGTGTCTATATCTGGGGCGCTAGAGGTTGTTGGCATGATTATCTACCTGAATACAAAACCGGGCTAAGCCCGGTTCTAAGGTGATGGTGTATGAAAAGGCTTACACCGTCATAAGATCTTCTTCTTTTACCTTTAAGCGGCGATCCACTTCTTCCACCATTTTATCGGTAACTTGCTGGATCAACTCCTCTGCGCGGCGCTGCTCGTCCTCAGAAATCTCTTTTTCTTTAAGCAGCTCTTTAATATCCGCGTTAGCATCTCGGCGAATATTACGAATAGACACGCGCGCCCCTTCTGCTTCGTTACGCACCACACGCACCAAATCACGGCGCGTTTCTTCCGTGAGCGCGGGTAGTGGCAAGCGAATTACGTTACCTGCAGAAGATGGGTTAAGCCCTAAATCCGATTTCATAATGGCTTTTTCCACTTCGGGCACTAACTGCTGATCAAAAGGGGAAACCAGTAGGGTGCGCCCTTCTTCCACTGTGATATTGGCCAGCTGATTTAGCGGAGTATCTGCACCGTAATAAGGTACCAATACGTTATCTAGTAAGCTGGGGTGTGCACGACCTGTACGCACACGCGCTAGCGCCACATCTAAAGCCTCTAGGCTCTTTTTCATGCGGCTTTCTGCATCTTTCTTAATATCTTCAATCACCAATCTATCCTCACCAACCATTATTTTTCAGCTTCAACCAAGGTGCCTTCTTCTTGGCCTAGCATTAACTGCAGCAATGCACCTTGCTTGTTCATATTAAACACGCGTAACGGCATGTTGTGGTCTTGGCAAAGGTGGATTGCCGTCAAATCCATTACCCCTAAACGTGCAGTAAGAACTTCGTCATAGGTTAAACGGCTATATTTTACCGCATCTGGATTTTTCATGGGGTCGTCATTATAAACGCCATCCACTTTCGTCGCCTTCAAAACCACATCAGCTTTGATTTCAATGCCGCGTAAACAGGCAGCGGAATCCGTAGTAAAGAAAGGATTGCCTGTGCCAGCACAAAATATCACGACTTCACCACGTTTCAAATAACGAATTGCATTGCGATGGTCATAATGCTCAACCACGCCACTCATGGGTATGGCTGACATTAAACGGGTTCTAATGTTAGAGCGCTCTAGCGCATCACGCAAAGCAAGTCCGTTCATTACAGTGGCAAGCATTCCCATGTGATCCCCAGCCACACGGTCGAGGCCGGCAGCCTGTAGTGCAGCGCCACGGAACAAGTTACCGCCACCTACCACTAAGCCCACTTGCACGCCAATGCCCACAAGCTGGCCAATCTCTAAAGACATGGCATCAAGCACACCTGGATCGATCCCAAAGCCCTCTTCGCCCGCTAAGGCTTCTCCACTCAGTTTCAGTAGAATGCGATTATATCTCGGCGACCGCTCTTTGGTTGCATTGGCCATTTTCTCTCTCCACTCGCGACTATTTTAACGTAAAAATAACAAAATAAGCTTAACACTCAACCTAATGAAATGCCCCACAGTTAAGGGAACATATATGTACAAAAACGCCTTGCCAACTCAGCGTCAGCAAGGCGTAATTCACTACAGAACAAAACGCAATTACTTAAGTTGCGCCATTACTTCTGCAGCAAAATCTTCTTCTACCTTCTCAATACCTTCGCCCACTTCTAAGCGTGCAAAAGATTCGATGGTGGCACCCGCTTTCTTGGCAAAATCACCCACGCTAACGGAAGGATCCTTCACGAAGGGCTGCTCTACCAAGCTGATTTCCTTCAAGAAGCGCTGCACTCGGCCTTGAACCATTTTCTCCATGATTTCAGCGGGCTTGCCTTCCATATCAGGCTGTGCGCGAATGATTTCTTTTTCACGCTCAAGCAGCTCTTCGTCCACCTGCTCTGGCGTTACCACCTGAGGAGACACTGCAGCCACGTGCATCGCAACATCTTTGGCCACATCAGCATCGCCACCTGTGAGGGATACGAGCACACCGATCTTGCCGCCGTGCACGTAAGAACCCACAAGGCCGTCGCTTTCAACAATAGCTGCACGACGAACTTGGATGTTCTCACCAATTTTTTGCACTAGGTTGTTACGTGCTGCCTCAACGGTTTCACCATCAGCAGTGTTAAGCTCAGCTAGCTTCTCAACATCAGCTTCTTTGTTGGTCAAAGCTGTTTGCGCTACCTTATTAGCAAACTCCAAGAAGCCCGCATCGCGCGCCACAAAGTCAGTTTCAGAGTTCACTTCAACCATTACTGCTACTTTGTTATCGTCGCTAGTAGCAATGGCAATCACACCCTCAGCAGCAGTACGGCCTGCTTTTTTAGCGGCAGCTGCTTGGCCTGACTTACGCAGATCATCAATAGCGCGTTCAATATCGCCTTCAGCAGCTACGAGTGCTTTTTTACACTCCATCATTCCTAAACCAGTACGGTCACGCAGTTCTTTAACCAGAGCAGCGGTTATATTAGCCATGCTATTCACCTCATGCTTAAAATGCTTTTAAAATTCAATCGTTTTATATAAGTACAGGGGCCTAGCCCCCGTACTTATTCACCACAAGTGGCAATTAATACACGTCAACAAACAACGCTGATTATTCAGTCGCTGCTTCTACTGCCGTTTCTTCTTCAACTTCTACAAAATCATCGGCCTTGGCGCCGCCAGCTTGCAAACCAGCGTACTCACGACCTTCGATAATCGCATCGGCAATCGCTCTCACATACAGCTGAATAGCGCGGATAGCGTCATCATTACCAGGAACAATATAGTCGATACCGTCTGGATCACTGTTGGTATCTACTACGCCAATCACGGGAATACCTAGCTTACGTGCTTCTTTTACAGCGATATCTTCGTGGTCCACATCCACCACAAACATAGCGTCAGGCAAGCCACCCATATCCTTAATACCGCCGATGGAACGCTCTAGCTTTTCCATCTCACGGGTGCGCATTAAGGCTTCTTTTTTGGTGAGCATTTCAAAAGTGCCATCAGCAGCTTGGGCTTCTAAATCGCGGTAGCGACTAATAGACTGGCGAATAGTTTTCCAGTTGGTGAGCATGCCGCCCAACCAGCGGTGATCCACGTAGGGCATGCCACAGCGCTGTGCTTCTTCAGCGATGGTTTGCTGTGCAGCACGCTTAGTACCTACAAATAAAATCTTGCTATTTTCTGCCGCAGATTTGTTCGCAAAAGCAAGAGCTTCTTGGAACATGGGCAAGGTCTTTTCAAGATTAATAATATGAATCTTGTTACGAGCACCAAAGATAAAAGGCTTCATCTTTGGATTCCAGAAACGGGTTTGGTGTCCGAAGTGAACACCGGCCTTTAGCATATCACGCATGGTGACTGTAGCCATGATTAAACTCCATCAATAATTGGGTTATGCCTCCATGTTCCCCAGTTTTCAACCCATACGCCTTTTAGGCAAGGCATAAGGCACCCAGAAAACTGTGCCGGAACATGTGTGAATTTCCCATACCTGCATCGAAGCATTACACTAGGCAGCTATCGAATTCAGTTGGGCGCGCGCTTTATACCACAAGCACAGCTAAACCACAATTATTTTTACGGTGGCGATGCCTTCTATTAGCGCGTATTTCGGCTGATCTTTCTCACTTTCACACACGGAATACAGCATCCATCTCTATGAGCATTGTTATTAAAACACCTGAAGAAATTGAAGCCATGCGCGTGGCAGGTCGCCTCGCAGCAGAAGTGCTAGAAATGATCACGCCTCACGTAAAACCAGGCGTAACTACAGAGGAGCTAGACCAACTCTGCTACAACCATATTGTTAATGTACAGAAAGCCATCCCCGCCAACGTGGGCTACCAAGGCTTCCCCAAAACAATTTGCACCTCTGTAAACCATGTTATTTGCCACGGTATCCCAAGCGACAAGAAGGTGCTGAAAGAGGGGGATATTCTAAATATTGATGTCACCGTTATTAAGGATGGTTGGCACGGTGACACTAGCAAGATGTTCCATGTAGGCAAACCAACGGTGCTGCATCAGCGCCTTGTGGATGTTACCCGTGAATGTATGATCCGCGGCATTAAGCAGGTGCGCCCGGGCGCACGCCTTGGTGATATTGGCCATGCTATTCAAGAATATGCAGAAAGCCACCGCTTTAGTGTGGTGCGTGAATACTGTGGCCACGGAATCGGCAAGGTATACCACGAAGCTCCGCAAGTGCTGCACTATGGCCGCCCCGGCACGGGCCTTGAATTAAAGGAAGGTATGGTATTTACCATTGAGCCCATGATTAATGCGGGGAAAGCGCGCACTCGTTTGCTCGCCGATGGTTGGACAGTGGTGACAGCTGATCGTCGCCCTTCTGCGCAATGGGAACACACCATCGCCGTTACCAAAGATGGATATGACATTCTTACCCTACGCTCTGAAGAAACGGACCTACAACCCTAATTGAGGATGCCATGAGCAGCTTGGATATTGATGCGTGTATTGAGGCAATCTCCCAAGCTGCTGATACCTATGCGGCTGTGGCAGCATGGCAGCAGGGGTTTCAACAATTAAGACAAACGCCACTCAGCAAGAATATGGTATTGCCCGAGGCGCTTAGCCGCCTCACCGATGCGGTAATAACTTGCATTGCTTCTCAACACCAACCGGCCAGTTTTTTTGCGCTGGAAGATTATGGCTTACAGTTACCGCTGCCCTATGAGTCGCTTTCCTTGTTGGTTCTTGCTCCAGCAACTCATCACGACGAACTTGATAAAAGCTTAACGCAGCTATTCAAAAACACGTCTCTGGTTTTTGAGCTTAGCGATATTGTCCCGTTGAACCAGCACGCTCTGCAAGAGGTGCTCACCTATAAGCGCCTGCTTTCTGCACGTTTTATTGCTGGCAACGCCGACATAGCCGCCGCTTTTTATCAAATGCAGCGCCAAGCCCCGTGGAGCCGTGCTGATTTTGTTGAAGCCACCAGCCTCCAAGCTCAAGCTGTATTGTTTAGCACCGCTCCTAACTTATCCCATTGCTATGGGGGGCTTACTTTTTTACGACAAGGAGCACTACTACGGCGCTTCGCTACACTAGCAGGCCATGCTCCCTCGCCCTACGAGGCGCAGCTCCATGGTCACCATCAATATCTCAGCTCCATTTGCTGGTTTTTGCAGTGCCATCATCGCGCTGCCCAATACATAGTAGACCACCCAACGGGCAGCTTGCTGGCCGCCCATCTCCATCAAGCACCCCGGTTTACGCTTTCCACATTGCTAGAGCACCTTTATCGCATCACCTTAGATAGCGCTCGGTTACTGCTGCTCGAGCAGCAGTATTTGCGTGAACAATGTTGGCCACAAAACACCGATTTCAGTTTAATCAATCGCCGGTTTGTACTGCGGCAAGGCCATGTGGACATAATTCATGGCGATATCTTTAAACGCTGGCCTTTTGCAATCATAGAAATGTTGGCCTTGCCCACTGAGGAACCCAATATTCAAGGTTTCACCCATCAAAGCCTTGCACTTGCATGGACTCACAGGGGGACCTTGAAGCCGCCCACTGCAGAGCAAAACTATTGGTTTTTGCGCTTAATTCAACGCAGCCACAACCTTTTTCAAAGCTTGTTATTGCTACATCAACTCGGTGGGCTTGAACAGCATATTCCGGAATTTGCGGCTCACAAGGGCAAGCTTGCGCATGGGCAGGGTCTTAAGCACCCCATGGATGTGGAGGCATTATTTATGGTGCAGCAACTTCAACGGCTGCGCCAACCCGATGCACAGCGTCATGCGCCGCTAGCCGCCGCCATCAGTTATCATATCCCTCAGCCTGGCCTGCTGTATATCGTGGGGCTATTCCATCATTTACACAGGCAGCGCAGTCATTGCCTCCAGGCAGCGGCTACTTTTTGCCAACAACATCATTTACCTAGCTGGGAATCAGAGTTGGTGCTATGGCTGCTTGAGCATCAAGACACCATGCTCACCACCGCCGCTCAGCAAGATGTGAGCCAACCTCAAAACATTTATGCCTTTGCTCAGAGCGTAAAAAACCTTCGGCATCTGGATTATTTGTATCTTTTTAGTTGTGCTAAACTCGCCGCCCACAAAGACAAAAACCACTGGCAGCAACAGCGCCTTGATGCGCTATATCAGGCTTCTAAAAAAGCATTACGCCGCGGCCTAAACAACCCTGTGGCAAACACAGATTGGGCCAATGACACCCGCAAACAAGCGGCCAAACTCCTCACAGAACAGGCCATTTCGGGGCTCGCCATACAACGGTTATGGGCCCAAATTGGTGATGAGTATTTTTTGCGCGAAACCCCTGCCGATATTGCTTGGCATACACACGCTATTTTGCGCCATCAACACCAGGGGCCCTTGGTGCTTTTGCGCGACAGCCTAGATGCCTTGCAAGGCGGTACACAGGTTTTTATTTATACCAAAGATAGCGACTATCTTTTTGCCACCACGGTAAAAACCCTAGAAGATTTGGGTTTGAGTGTGGTGGCCGCCAATATTATTACGTCAGCCCACGGCTTTAGTTTAGACACCTATACCGTGGTGGATGCCCAGCAACACCCCATCACAGATACGCAAACCCTCGAGCATATACAGCACACCCTCGTCACAGTCCTGAGTGCCCCCGATAGGTTTAAAGCAAACTTGCCCACACTCACCCAAATGGAAGCAAGCCATAACACCCAAGTACAAATCGCGAGTAGTGCCGATGGGTTTTATACAGTGGTGGCTTTACAAACCCAGGATCAACCCGGTCTACTCACCCGTGTGGCGCAAGTGTTTGCCGAATTTGAATACAACCTCCATCATGCGCGCATCGCCACCTATGGCGCACGAGTAGAAGATACCTTCCATATTAGCGACAATCGTGGTTTACCCCTCAGCGAAGCGCAGCAAGGCTTTGCCTTACAACGTGCATTAATTAACGCGCTGGGTTAGATACCTCTTACAGGAGTTAAAATGAGCATTACAGTTTTTGGCATTAGCAATTGCGACCAGGTACGCAAAGCGCGCAATTGGTTAAGCGAGCAAGGTTTTGAGTTTGTATTTCATGATTTCCGTAAACAGGGTTTAAGCGAAGCCCAAATCAGCCAATGGATTGACGCCTTAGGTTGGGAGCAAGTCATTAATAAACGCAGTACTGCTTGGCGCGCCCTAAACGATGAAGACAAAGCCAACATGGATGCACAAAAAGCTGCCATTTGTGCCGCCCAAACACCCACGTTGATTAAGCGCCCCTTACTCGCGGTTAATCATACTTTTATCCCTGGTTTTAACGAGAGCACTTGGCGCGAAGCGTTAGCGTAATCTTTGCTATAAACACGCCTACTTTGGCTGCTTGGTGCTAGCATCCCACAGCACTTTATGGTCACATAGACAAAATTGTTAACATTGAGGACTGTTACAATGAGTCAAGCAGCCGCTTTATCTCCAGAGGCGAACGCCACCACCATAGATATCAACCCCGCTACAGGTGAAACCGTTAGCCAAGTAAACAACACTGATATGGATAACTTTTCTGCCATTATGACAAGCGCACGCGAAGCACAACAAGCGTGGGCTCAATTGAGCTTTAAACAGCGCGGTGAATACCTAAAGCGCATGGAAGCTTATTTGGCAGAAAATGCCGAGGAACTTGCCCTATTAGTTAGCCGCAGCAACGGCAAAACCCAAGTGGACGCCCTTGCCACAGAAGTGTTGCCCTGCACACTAGCTTGCCAGTGGTATCGCAAGAATGCTGCTAAGATTCTCAGCACTCGTAAACGTGGTGGCGGCTCCTTGTTGTTTTTCAACAAACAAACCAGCATTCATTATCAACCTCTTGGTGTAATCGGCATTATTAGCCCTTGGAACTATCCGCTTTCCATTCCGTTTGGTGAAATCTTAATGGCGCTTATGGCAGGCAATGCCATCCTATTAAAAGTGGCTGCTGCAACGCCTGCTGTGGGTGTGGCCATTGAGAACATATTGCAAGCTGCAGGCTTGCCCGATGGGCTTTTCCACCATGTGGTGGCCAGTGGCAGCCAAACGGCAAATGCTTTTTTTGCCCATGGTGTGGATAAGGTGTTTTTCACTGGCTCTGTGGACGTGGGCAAACAGCTCATGGCCCAGGCAGCAGAAACACTCACCCCCATAGTGCTAGAGCTTGGCGGTAACGACGCCATGATAGTTCTTGAAGATGCTGATTTAGCCCGTGCTGCTAATGGTGCTGCCTGGGCTGGCTACCAAAACGCTGGCCAATCCTGCGGCGGCGTGGAACGCATTTATGTGGTGGAAAGTGTATACCAGCAATTTACAGCGCTGTTAGCCGAAAAAACACGCACCCTTACCCACGGTCCAGGTACGCACGAGCTTAATGTGGATTTTGGCAGCCTAACCACTGCTGGTCAGCTCAGAACAGTGGAACAGCATATGGAAGACGCCCTCGCCAAAGGTGCCAAAATCGCTGCGCAATCCGCTGCCAAAGGCAACACGGAGCCTGGTTACTTTTACCCCGCCACTCTACTTACTGATGTCACCGATGACATGCTAGTGGTCCGCGAAGAAACCTTCGGCCCCATTCTCTCTGTTACGCCCGTGGCCAATGCAGAAGAAGCCATTGCCCGTGCAAACGACTCTAATCTAGCTCTTACTTCTTCCATTTGGACCAAAAACAACAAGCGCGGCCGCGCCTTAGCGGAACAACTGGAAACAGGGGTCACCACCATTAACGACCACCTTTATACCCACGGTTTATCTGAAACCCCTTGGGGCGGTTGGAAAGAATCGGGGATAGGCCGCAGCCACGGACCTGAGGGATTGCTCGAAATGGTTAACACCAAGGTGGTGAACTGGGACATTCTCCCTAGCAAACGCAACCTGTGGTGGCACCCACACACAGCAGAAACCCATGGTGCATTACTCAATGCGTTACAGTTTGTAGCTGGCACAGGGCTTATTAATAAGATCAGTAGCGGGTTAAAGCTAATGCCTTATATGATCAAAAAAATGTTTTTCGATAACCCCAGCAAGTAAGTAGCTACTGAACAGACCCCAAAAAGTATTATTCACTTTTTGGGATCTGTTTCATTCGCTCAGCACGATTTCATGATCCCCTGGCTTTAGCAGCCCTTGTTTGTACAGCACGCCGCAAGCCTGTTTGAAAGCACGTTTACTCATGCCGGTAACACGTTGAATAACGAGAGGGGGGCTTTTATCGCCAATGGCCATATGTCCTTCGTTAGCGCGCAGCAAAGCAAGAATCTTTTCGCTATTTGCATCTAACCGCTTGGTGCCCACAGGGCGCAACGAGAGATCTACACGTTGGTCTTCTTCACGCACACGGCGCACATAGCCTTGCACCTGTTGTCCCACTGCCATGGGTTCTAGCACATCGGCGTGGTAAATCAGCCCCCAGCACTGGTGGTTAACCACAGCTTTAACGCCTAAATCGGTGGTGGCCGCTATCACCAATTCCACCTCTTGCTCAGCCTTTAGGCCTGTGCCCTCATCGCGAATAAATTCATTTAGCTTCATTGAGGCTGCCACGCGGCCTTGGTCATCGCGAAATACAATCACAAGAACCCGATCACCCACTTCAGGCGGGTTAGGTGTTTCGTTATAAGGGAGCAGCAAGTCCTTGGGCAAACCCCAATCCAAAAAGAAACCCGCCGAGGATTTGTCCACCACCTTGAGGTATGCCACTTTGCCCACCTCCGCTTTGGGTGCATCCAAGGTAGCAACGAGACTGTCCTTATGGTCTCGATAAACAAACACCTGTAACAACTCTCCCACCTGCGGGCTAGCTTGCTGGGTGCTTTTCAATAAAATCTCACCGGCTGCGCCGGCATCCATAAAAGTGCCTTTGCTGCCAACGCTTGCCACATTAAGAGAAAACCATTGGCCTGCCGCCACGTCACTCATATATCACCACATTAAATCGTCAGGGATGGGAAAGTCTGCATAAGGGTCATCCTGCGCAGCCGTGGTTTGCGATGCCTTATGCCAGACCACAATAACATCTTCATCACGCTCGGCCACACGCTCAAGCGCTGCTGCTGGCAGCACATAAAAACGTTCCTGCCAAGCCACAATGCCCATTTGACCCTTGGCTAAAGGAGAAATCATAGCTTCCGTTACCACGATTTTGGTGATGCGCTTGTTCATCACAAACTGATAATTGTGCTCACCCCCCTCACGGCTGATCTGATGGGTTTCGATCAACTGCTGGATTTCTGCTTGGCGCTCGCGCTCACGCAATTCCGCTTGGCGCTGTTCATTGAGCTGACGCGAACGTTCTGCCTGCTCGGCTCGACGCTGCTGAGCGAGTTCAGCGGCAGATTTTTGTGTTGATTTTTGCTCTTGGCGCTTTTGGTGTTGGGCGCGGCGTGCCTGCTTTTGCGTAGCAACGCCGGCCTTTAATAGCTGACTTTTAAGTGACACAACTGTTTCCTATTAACCTTCAAGCCACTGGTTTAACTGCGCTTGGCTAGGGCAAAACCACCAAGCACCAGAAACCAATTGCGTAAATTCAGTGAGGCGATCGGTGATACCATCTTCGGTGGCGCCAAACATGCGCTTGAGTAAAAATGCATAGCGCTCCCATTCACAGGCAAAGGATAAAAAGTACAGCCCATGCTCTTGAGAATCACCATAGGGCACGCTACGACGCCATAAACGCTGCACCACGCCATCTTTGCTCACATCCACGCGCCCTACGTGAGCATTAGCAGGCATTATATCGTCATCGTATTCTTGCGCATCGGGCTTGGTGTGGCCAATCACATCTTCTTGCTCTTTTTGCGGCAATTGATGGAATGCGGCTAAATCATGACGCCACTGCTGCGTGAGCACCACGCTACTACCCGCGCCTGGCTCGCCTTCAGGAATAATGGCAGCACCTAAGGCTTTTTCGCCATCAGGGTTACCAATACCATCCACAAAACCGGTGAGGTCGCGGGAATCGTGGTACACAAACCCCACCACTTCGCGCACTAGCATTACCTTTTCGCCCAGCAATTGGTTGGTTGTGCGGGCAGCATCAAAGGTGGTGCCCCTGTCTTTACCTTGTAGCCACACCCACACATCGGCTTGGGTATCCAGTAAATTGGTGGCGTCGCCGTAACGGGGGAGTTCTGGCGCACTGTCTAGCTGCTGGCTCACTTTGGGGCCAAAGGCCATGGTCACAAACAAGTTTTCGCCCGTTTGCTCGTTCACCGTTTTTAACGCCTCGCGCACCGAAGCTAGGCTATTGTCACCAGTGAGCTCATACTCTAAAAAAACGTGGTCTGAAAAACGCTTATCAAAAACGCCTTGGGGTAGAGAAGATTGCATAACTTCTATCCTTAACGAATAAGCCTTAACCAATAACAATAAGGCGTCAAAAGACGCCCTACTACATCATTAAAACGAGAGCGAAAGCGCCACATAAGGGCCTTTCCAATCGAGGCTAGAATCAATATCGCTCACATCATCGAGCTTTAGCGACACTTGGGAATAACCCGCCTCTACACCGAGTAAGTACTTAGAGCGCCAACCGATTTTGGCGTGGTAATCCCCAAAACGGTTGCTGCTATAGCTAATATGGTTCACCTCAGCGCCTGCATAGAACCCAGTGAAAGGCAGCTTACCTGATACGCCTAAATGTAAGAGTGGGATGGTTTCTTTGGCGGACAGATTCGCTTCTTGCCCGCCTCCAGCCACAGAAAACTTAGCGTCGAGCTGGCGCACCGTTAACCCCGCATCAATTTTCACCAAGGTTTTCCAAGGCGTGTAGTAAAGGGTGAGGTCGGTCATATCAATATCATATTTTGAATGAACCGATGTGCTGCCGGTAAATTGTTTATCGTCAATGGTAACTGTTTGACTTAAAGTACCATTCGCCGAATCCTTCATCCCCATGTGGCGCAAACGCACGTTAGGCACCAAAGGCACAAAGTGTTCCAGCCCCAAGTACATCACCATGGTGTTATCGCTACCAAAGTTAAGATCATCTTTAAAATCCACTTTACCTTCGCCATGGCTCGCAATAGAACCGCTAGCTTTAGCATTCCATGTGTAAACACCACCGTATAAATCAATCAAAGGTGCTGCCGTTGCGGTGGAAGCTGCTCCAGTAAGTAATGCTGCAAAAATTATTTTTTTCATGATGTGTCCTTTTAACGGCCCAAAATTCTGTGTCAGTATCGCACTCAGATAAGGTGCTGCCAACTGAGCTTGTCTAATTAACACAAATTGGCCTAATTTACCCACATTTAGAAGTAATAGCTTACACTCTGGCACTGTGCGACCGAACAGTTTTTATTTACACTTAGCAACACTTCTCCCCCACTGGTGATTAAGACGTATTATGAGATTTTGGTTTGGTTTAGACTTTTTGCTATTCGCCGTGATGCGCCTCTTCTTAAATTGGTGCACTCGTATCACCCTAATTCCTGAGGACGTAGAAAAGCTAGGTTTCGATACCGAACAAACCACCTTATATGTGCTGCGCGATAGGTCTTTGGCGGATTTACTGATTCTCGAAAAAGAAGCCAAGCGCCTAGGCCTACCTAGCCCTGCCACTTATTTACCCTTGGGGCGCCCGCATCGCCGTAGCTACAGCTATATGTATCGCCGCAAACACATGTTTAGCCGCCAGCGCGTGGCACAACAATCTGGCCATTTAGATGCGCTCATTACTCACCTGCGTGAGAATCCACAGGAAGATGTACAAATTATTCCTGTGGCGCTGTATTGGGGCCGCGGCCCAGAAAAAGAAAACTCACTGTGGAAGATATTTTTCTCTAACAACTGGTCGGCGCCGGGTTCCATCAAAAAGTTTTTTATTATTCTTACCCAAGGCCGCCAACTGTATCTCAACTTTAGTGAGCCCATCTCCTTGCGCACCTTGGCAGATGAAGCTATTTCAGAGGAACGGGTAGCACGCAAAACCAAACGTATTCTGCGCGTACATTTTCGCCGCCAGCAAGAAGCCATGATAGGCCCTGACTTATCCCACCGCCGCACCTTGGTGAACAACCTCATTAATAGCACCCCCATACGCAAAGCTATTCAGCAAAGTGCCGATGAAGCTGGAGAAAGCTATGAAAAGCACGAGAAGCGTGCACGCCGTTATGCCACCGAAATTGCGGCGGACTACTCACACACAGTGGTGCGTTTTTTAGAAGTGCTACTCGAGTGGGTATGGAACCGCTTATATAGTGGATTAAAAGCTTACAATACTGACCACCTTGCAGATATTGCCAAAACGCACACCTTAGTTTACACCCCTTGCCATCGCAGCCATGCGGACTACCTATTACTCAGCTATTTGGTATACAAAGCAGGCTATGCGCCGCCCCATATTGCCGCGGGGGTAAACCTTAACCTGCCAATCATTGGCACCATATTGCGCCGTGGCGGTGCTTTCTTTTTACGCCGTAGCTTTAGAGACAATCTTCTATACGGCGCTGTGTTTAATGAGTATTTGCATACCATTTTAAGCCGCGGCTATTCCATTGAATATTTTGTGGAAGGCGGCCGCAGCCGTAGTGGGCGTATGCTTTCGCCACGAGCAGGCATGCTTGCCATGACAGTACAAAGCTATCTACGCGACCGCAGCCGTCCCATTGCTTTTGTGCCGGTATACGTGGGCTATGAAAAGTTAATCGAAGGCAGCACTTACATTGGTGAGCTCACTGGCCAGCAAAAACAAAAAGAAAGCGTGTTTGGGTTCTTCCGCTCCCTTTCTATTTTACGACGCCATTTTGGCGAAGTGCATGTGAGCTTCGGCGACCCTATTTTGCTTGAAGAATACCTCGCAGAGCAGCTACCGCACTGGGAAAGCAATGAAGCCCCCGATAGCGATCAGTTGCGCACAGCCATTGGTAATCTCGGGCAAGATATTGTAACCCGCATCAACGCGGCAGCTGTGGCCAATCCTGTGAACCTATTGGCGCTTGCCTTGTTAGGTACCCCAAAACATGCCATGGACGAAGAGCAGCTACGCCGCCAGCTTCAGCTTTATATGACCTTGTTAGAGCAGGCGCCTTATAGCCCTTGGGTTAGCTTATCGAACACCAGCCCCTCTAATACCATTGACTATGGTATTGCTAATGACTTTATCACTCGCAAGGAACACCAATTAGGCAACATTATTTCCACGGATTCTTACACAGCCTTGCAGATGGCGTATATTCGCAATAACAGCCTTCATTTGTTTGTGCTACCCGGTTTAGTGTGCTCACTTCTAGTGGATGCTCATCGTATTGGCCGTAAGCAACTGCAAGAGCTGGTACAACTGCTATACCCGTTTTTCCAAGGAGAGTATCACTTACCTTGGGCCACCGAAGAAGCCCTTAGCGCGCAAGTGGACCAAATCCTTAGCACCCTTTGCGAACAAGGGCTGATTGAGCAGCAAGATAATTGCTACAGCGGTGCACCTCATAACACCATGGCCA